>Ga0116142_10000588_pt1 | contig 47680 bp, 38 predicted proteins | sample AD_UKC033_MetaG_FD_89785 | JGI IMG/M metagenome (GOLD analysis project Ga0116142, IMG submission 89785) | Active sludge microbial communities of municipal wastewater-treating anaerobic digesters from USA - AD_UKC033_MetaG | ecosystem: Engineered > Bioreactor > Anaerobic > Digestate | place: USA... | reverse complement strand
CGCTGGCCGATCTGCACCTGCATCATGTCGCCGGCGGCGATGTATTCCTTGGCGCGCTCGACGGCGCGCAGGTAGTCGGCCTTGTCGAACTCGCGCTCGACCGCGTACGAAGGGCCGCGCCTGACCGGCGGCGCGGTCACGGAAAAGCGCAGCTTGTCGACCAGCTCGGCCAGGCGCCGCTTGGCCTTGAACCAGGCCTCGGGCTGCGCCGGGTCGGCCCAGACGATCAGGTAGAGCCGCCCCGAGAGGTTGTCGATGACCGCGACCTCCTCGGTCTGCAGCAGCAGGATGTCGGGCACCTCGATCCCGCCTTCCTTCCAGGTACGCGCCAGGCGCGGTTCGATGTAGCGCACCGCGTCGTAGCCGAAGTAGCCCGCCAGGCCGCCGCAGAAGCGCGGCATGCCCGGGCGCAGCGCCGGCCGAAAGCGCGACTGGTAAGCGGCAATGAACTCCAGCGGGTTGCCTTCGTGCGTCTCGATCACCTGGCCGTCGGTGACCACCTCGGTCGAGAAGCCGCTTGCGCGCAGCCAGGTGCGCGCCGGCAGGCCGATGAAGCTGTAGCGGCCGAAGCGCTCGCCGCCCACGACCGATTCGAGCAGGAAGCTGCCGGCCTTGCCGCCGGCCAGCTTGAGATAGAGCGACAGCGGCGTCTCGAGATCGGCGAAGGCCTCGGCGATGAGCGGGATGCGGTTGTAGCCCTGCGCGGCAAGGCTCTTGAATTCGAGTTCGGTGATCATGGCGGCCCTTGCGGTCGTCGGGCGCCGGCCATGGCAGGCGGCGCTGGATGCTTGGCGGAGGCGGGCAGCTCGTGCCCGGCAGCAGGAAGGGACCCTCGGTGAGGGTCAGGCAAAGCAGGACGAGCGACGCCAGGGCCAGGCTCCCCGGTCATGGGAACCTGCGCACGGGGGCGCCGAGAGGTCGTCGATGGCCTTGGCCGCAAACATGGGCGGCAGTCTAGCAGCAGGCTTGCGTCGCCCGATGCGGCGTGCGGCGGCGATCAGTCCAGCAGCGCGTCGAGCGCGTCGATGCGCTCGATCACCGCGTCGCAGTCGACGCCGTGCACCGGCTCGCCGTGGTTGTAGCCATAGCTCACGAGCACGACCGGGCAGCCGGCGGCGCGCGCAGCCGTCGCGTCGTTGCTCGAGTCGCCGATCATCAGCGTCGCCGCCGGCGCGGTCGCCAGTGCCTTGCAGGTCTGCACGAGCGGCAGCGGATCGGGCTTCTTGCGCGCGAAGGCGTCGCCGCCGAAGACATGGTCGAAGAATCCCGCCAGACCCTTGGCCTGCAGCAGCGGCAGGGCGAACGAGGTCTGCTTGTTCGTCAGGCAGGCCAGCCGCAGGCCGCGTGCGCGCAGCATTCGCAGGCCTTCCGGCACGCCGGGGTAGACGCTCGCGTGCTCGCCGTTGACCTGCAGGTAGTGATGCTGGTAGCGCTGCCACGCGCGTTCGTAGAGCGAGGCCGGCGCGCCGGCTTCGGCGAGCGTGCGCGCGACCAGTTGCTCGGAGCCCTTGCCGACGGTGCGCGCGATGAACGCGCGCCCGACCGCCGGGTAGCCCAGGTCGGCCAGCATGCGCGCGAGCGCGACCTCGAAGTCCCCGAGGGTGTCGACCATCGTGCCGTCGAGGTCGACGATCGCCGCCTGCAGCGGCGGCAGACGCCTGCCCAGGGCCGGGGCGCTCCGGGACGTCCCCGGCGACGGCGTGCTCACGCGCTCAGCTTGCCGGCTTGGGCGGCGTCGCCAGCCCTCGCTGCACCGCCGGCCGCGCAAGGAAAGCCTCGCGCACGCGCTGCAGCTCGCCGAAGTCCTTCCAGCCGACGAGATCGCCGGCCTCGTAGAAGGTCACGAGGTTGTTGACCCAGGGCCAGGTCGCGATGTCGGCCACCGTGTACTCGTCGCCCATGATCCAGGCGCGGCCCTTCATGCGGCCTTCGAGCACCGCGAGCAGTCGCTTCGCTTCGGCGACGTAGCGATCGCGCGGGCGCTTGTCCTCGTAGTCCTTGCCGGCGAACTTGTTGAAGAAACCGACCTGCCCGAACATCGGCCCGACGCCGCCCATCTGGAACATCAGCCACTGCACCGTCTGCCAGCGCTCGGCGGCGTCGGCGGGCAGGAAGCGCCCGCTCTTCTCGGCGAGATAGAGCAGGATCGCGCCCGACTCCCACAAGGGCAAGGGCTTGCCGCCGGGGCCGTTCGGGTCGAGGATCGCCGGGATCTTGTTGTTCGGGTTCAGCGAGATGAACTCGGGCGTGAGCTGGTCCTGCGCGTCGAAGCGGATCGGATGCACCTCGTAGGGCAGACCCGTTTCCTCCAGCATGATCGAGGCCTTGACGCCATTGGGCGTGGCCCAGGAATAGAGCTGGATGCGGTCCGGGTGGCGCGCCGGCCAGCGCCGGGTGACGGGGAAGGCGTCGAGCGGGCTCATGGGGGGGCATTCTCCGGCAAGCTGCTTTTCCACTTTCCAGGTCGGCCGCAGCGGCGGAGCCAGGCTTCAGGCGGCAAGCTCGGCCAGCCACGGCGCCGCGGGCAGGATCTGCAGTGCGCCGCGCTGTTCGGGCTGTCGCAAGTGGCGCACGAGCTGCACCGCGCGCGCCTCTGGAAACTCGTTCGCGAAACGTTGCAGGGCGCGGTGCGGCGCCGCGTCCGCCCACTTGCATTCGACGAGCGCGCTCAGTTCGCCCTCCTCGACAAGCGCGAAGTCGACCTCGACGCCGTCCTTGGTACGCAGGTAGTGCAGCGAGGCCTGCTTTCCGCGCGCGTCGACGAGGAACTGCTGGTTCTTCAAGAGCATCGCCGCCACCGCGTTCTCGAAGCGCGCCCCGTCGTCCCCCCGCACGAGGCCGGTGTCGTAGAAGTAGACCTTGGGCGAAGCGAGGATGGCGCGCGCCACGTTGCGATGCCAGGGCGTGACGGTGAAGACGATGAACAGCGCCTGCAGGATGTCGAGGTAGCGCTTGAGCGTGGTCGGCGACACCGCCAGGTCGCGCGCCAGCGACGCCAGCGACAAGGGCGAACCGACGCGCTCGCGCAGCAGGTCGAGGAAGAGACGCATCGTGCCCAGTTCGTGGATGCGCGAGAACTCCAGGATGTCCTCGCGCAGCAGATCGGTGATGTACTGCGCACGCCAGCGCGCGGCCTGTACCGGGTCTTCGGCCAGGCAGGGCTCGGGGTAGCCGCCGCGTTCCAGCAGGTGCTGCAGCGCCGCCTCGGGTGTGACGCCCTGGGTGGCACACCATTCGCGCACCGAGATCGGATGCAGCCGGTAGGCGAAGTAGCGGCCCGCCAGCGACTCGCCGCTCTGGCGGAAGGTCTCCATGCGCGCGCTGCCGGTGACCAGCAGCGCTTGTCCGTCGGGGCGGCCGTCGACCACGCCCTTGAGCCAGGCCTTCCAGTCCGGCATCTTGTGGATCTCGTCCATCACCAGCAGCCGGCTGTCCAGGCGCCAGCTCTGCCGCTGCAGCACGGCGCGGTCGGCTGCCACGTCCCAGTTCAGGTACTGGGCCGGCTGGCGGTGATCCATGAGCTGTCGCGCCAGCGTCGTCTTGCCGACCTGACGCGGCCCGGTGAGCACGACCATCTTGCGCTCGAGGTCGGAGCGGACCAGATCGTCCAGGTAGCGTTTCATTCGTCCATATTACATATCACTGGAAAAAAGTCGCGACTTTCTTCCATTTAACGCTCGATGGGTCGAGAACGCTCGCGAGCGTGCCCACCCATCGATCGGCACACCGTCACAGGCTCTTGACTTCGACTCCCACGTCGCCATGCAAGGCGATCAAGCCCTTGTCCAGGCTGGCGAGCTTGCCGCCATGGTGTCTGGCGAGGCTGGCGAGATAGGCATCGGTGACCTGACGATGGCCCATCACGCCCTGCGCCTGCACCTGTTCGTAGGGGAGCCGATCGGGCCAGAAGTGGTGCCGGGGATGCGCGCTCACCGTCTTCAGCAGGGAAAGCGCCTGGCCAAAGTCGCGTCCACCCAGGCGCATGACCAGCCGCATCAGCGTGCCCTGTGTGATGGGGCAGGTAGAGAAGGCCTGCGGCACGCGCAGGAACCAGTCCCGCGCAAGCGCGTGGTGGACGTGGGCCTCGTCGATCAGGGCATAGAGCACGTTGCCATCGAGCAGATGCACCACACCGCCCGCCTTGCGGGTGGGGCCCTTCGAGACCGTCGAGGTCGCCATGCGCGACATCACTCGTCCTCGAGCGCGCGCACGTCCTCCTCGGTGACCGGCCGCGGGCTGCGGATCAGCGGCAGGCCCGTGTCTGCGTCGATGCGCAAGGCCGGGGCCGACGCCGGACTGCCCGCCGCGGACTGGTCCAAGCCGCGGCGGATGAGCTCGGCGACGGTCTGGTTCATGCTCTTGCGCGCATGCGCGGCAATGGACGTGACCGCATGATGCAGATCGTCCGGAAGATGGATGGTTGTCCTCATGTACGCATCATGACATCATGATGCGTGCACGTCCACCCCAAGTCTTCACGGCGCAGGAGTGCGGATGTGCGCGGCTCTGCGCGGTCGTGTGCGGCCGATTCCGCGCAAGTGACGCCTCACCCAATGCTCTGCACCTGTCCCGACTGCCCGTACGCGCGGCCGAAACGGTTGGCGAGGAAATCGGGCAGCGGCACCTGCTCCGGGCGGATGAAGCCGCGTGATGAGGCCACGCGGCCCGCCTCTACACTCGGGCGCTCATGGCGAACGACAGCAGCAGACAGCAGATCCACTTCCTCGATGCGCTGCGCGCGCTGGCCGCCTGGCTCGTGGTCTGGGATCACCTGGTCTGCGTCTGGCCTGCATCGAACGGCATCGCCGTTCCGATCGCGGACTGGGTCGAGGCCAACGTCAACCAACCGCTTGGAATCATCCAGAGCTTCGGTTGGTTCGGCGTGTGCCTGTTCTTCCTCATCAGCGGCTTCGTCATCACGCACGTGTCCTTGCGTGAGGACGCTGTCGCCTTCGCCATCAAGCGCGTCTTCCGCATCTACCCGACCCTCATCGTCGCGGTCCTTCTGTCGCTGCTGCTGAATCCCGCAGCGCGCGCTCAGGCCACGCCCGAGTCGCTACTCACCAACGCCTTGCTGGTGAATTACTGGATGCACCCCCAGGTTGTGCTGGTCGGGGTGGCATGGACCCTCGTCATCGAGGTCCTGTTCTATGCGTTGATCCTGATCACCTATCCGCTGGCTCGTTGGCCAATGTTTCGGGTGGCGACATTGCTGGCCTGCATCGGTGCGGCCATCGCCGCAGCGCGAACCTTCGGCGCCTCGTTCTTTCTGTTCGCCGCGTCGGCGGCGTACGTCCCTTTCCTGATCGCGGGTCAAATCCTCTATCTGCTGCTCTATCGCCGCAGCCTGAGCTTGGGCGCCGCCATCGCCTTGGCTGCGCTCACCTATGCGGTCCTGCTCATGGGCCTGCGCGCCATCCATTCGGCGTTCCTGCCCCTGGGGAATTCGTACCTGACAAGCTTCGCCTGGGCCCTGGCCGTCTTTCTGATGGCGTGGCATTTGGACGATCGCCTGCGACCCGGACGAACGGTGCAATGGCTCGCGACGACGAGTTACTCCGTTTACCTTCTGCACGGCATCGTCGGCTTCTTCATGCTCGACTGGCTGACGCCGCGGCTTGGGTACGGCATGGCTTTGGCTCTTGCAATTGCGGCCACCGGCGGTGCCGTACTGTTGGTGCATTACGGCATCGAGAGACCGACGCTTGCCATGGGTCACCGTCTGGCGGCGCGCGCTTCACAAGGCTGATAGCATCGATCCGACTGGCCGCTTGCGTTGCGGGCAAGCCGCACGCGAGCCAGGCCTGCTGGTGCCGCGACGCACCGCCTCATCGCTCACCCAATGCTCTGCACCTGCCGCGACTGCTCGTAGGCACGGCCGAAGCGGTTGGCGAGAAAGTCCGGCAGTGCCACCTGCTCCTGGCGGATGAAGCCGCGCGGCGGCAGCGCGCCTTCGCGAAAGAGATCGAGCACCGCGCAAATGCCGGCGGCGGTGGTGAGCTGGATCGCCGAGCGAGCGGGCTTGCCGTTGCCGCGTTCGGCGAAGATCTTGCGCGCGAACACCTCTTGCAGCAGCACGCCGTCGCGCAGGCCGCTGACGGTGACGAAGACGAGCACCAGGTCCTGCATGGTCGCGGGCACCGCGCGGCGCAGGATGTCGACGAGCGTGCGCGTGTCCTGCTTGAGCTGGAGCTCCTCCAGCAGCACCTTCATCAGCGCGTGGTGGCCGGGGTAGCGCACGCTCTTGTAGTCCAGCGTCTGCACGCGCCCGGCCAGCGTGTCGCACAGCGTGCCAAGGCCCCCGGAGGTGTTGAAGGCCTCGTACTCGACGCCGTCCATCGAGAAGTGCTCGAGGCCCTCGAGCGGCAGGGCTTCGATGCGCCGGCCCTCATGGATCGCGTCGCAGGGGTGGCAGTACTCGTTGATGAGCCCGTCGACCGACCAGGTGAGGTTGTACTTGAGCGCGTTGGTCGGGAAGGCCGGCAGCGCACCGACGCGCATCTTCACCTCGTGCAGGGTGTCGAAGCCCTGCGCGAGGTGATGCGCGACGATGCCGATGAAGCCGGGCGCAAGCCCGCATTGCGGCATGAAGGCGGTCGGCGCGTCTTCGGCCAGGCGGCGGATCGCCTGCGTCGCCGCGACATCTTCGGTCAGGTCGAAATAATGGCAGCCCGCTTCCCGCGCCGCGCTTGCGGCGGTGATCGCCATCGAGTAGGGCAGCGCATTGACGACCGCCTGCTGACCACGCAGGGCCTTGACGAGCACCTGCAGGTCCGAGGTATCGGCAACGAGCCGCTGGACAGGCAAGGCGGACAGGCGCTCGAGCGCCGCTGCAGCCCGGTCGAGCACGGTCACATCGAAGTCGCCGCTGCCCGCCAGCACGTGAGCGATCGTCTGGCCAATGTGGCCGGCACCAAGCAGGGTCACTCGCATCGCATCGTCTCCGGGAAGTCCTGCCCGGAAGGATGGGCGCGATCACTGTCGAAAGATAGAAGCAATCCGACGAAATGTCGTAACTTCAGGTCGGTTCGACGGACTATGAAGACGAATCGTCAACGATCCAGTTCTGCACGCATCGCGTCGATCACCGCCTTGTAGTCGGCTTGGCCAAAGATCGCGCTGCCGGCCACGAAGGTGTCGGCGCCGGCGTCGGCGACGCGGCGGATGTTCTCGACCTTGATGCCGCCGTCGACCTCGAGGCGGATGTCGCGGCCGCTGGCGTCGATGAGGCGGCGCGCGCGCTCGATCTTGCGCAGCGCCGCGTCGATGAAGGACTGGCCGCCGAAGCCCGGGTTGACGCTCATCACGAGCACGAGATCGACCTTCTCGATCACCCACTCGAGCACGTCCAGCGGCGTGGCGGGGTTGAAGGCCAGGCCCGCCAGCTTGCCCTCGGCCTTGATCAGCTGCAGCGTGCGGTCGACATGCGTGCTCGCGTCGGGGTGGAAGCTCACCAGATCGGCGCCGGCCCGGCAGAAGGCCTGCGCGAGCGCATCCACCGGCTGCACCATCAGGTGCACGTCGATGGGCGCCTGCGTGTGCCGGCGCAGCGCCTCGCAGACCATCGGGCCGAAGGTGAGGTTCGGCACATAGTGGTTGTCCATCACGTCGAAGTGGATCCAGTCGGCGCCCGCGTCAACGACGGCGCGCACCTCCTCGCCCAGGCGGGCGAAGTCGGCGGAGAGGATCGAGGGGGCGATGCGGTGGACGTCCATCGGCGGCAGATTCTAGGAGCGGCCCCGATAATCGCCGCATGAGCCGACCCGAGTTCAGCTGCGAGGTGCGCGTGCAGTACCTGGCCGAGCAATCGCAGCCGCCCGACGGGCCGTTTGCCTTCGCCTACACGGTGACGATCCGCAACAGCGGCGACGTCGGCGCGCAGCTGGTCGCGCGCCAGTGGCTGATCACCGACGCCGACGGCCGTACCGAGGAGGTGCGGGGCCTCGCGGTCGTCGGCCATCAGCCACTGCTGGCTCCCGGCGAGAGCTTCGAATACACGAGCTGGACGCGCATCGCCACATCCCACGGCAGCATGCGCGGCACCTATTTCTGCATGACCGAGGACGCGCACGCGTTCGAGGCGCCGGTGCCCGAGTTCCAGCTCGTCTTTCCCGGCCTGCTGCACTGATGGCTGCCAACTGGGACCTGACCGCGCTCGTCAACGCGGCCAACGCTCGCGCGCCGCTGGCCGAGCGCCATCTCTGGCTCGTGCGCCTGATGGAGTGGCTGCGCCACGCACCGACGACCCGCGTGGGTTTCGAGCCCAGCGCTGAACCCGGCTCCGGGCGCACGCCGCTGCCACTGGTGCGGCTGCGCCATCTGCTGAACGTCGTCGACCAGCACCCTGGCCTGCGTGCGCAGGTGCAAGGCCTGCTTGCCGCCTTCTGGAAGGAGATCGACGCCGCGGCGCTCTTCGCCGATTACGGCTTCGGCACGCGGCTGTCGCTGCGCAGCGAGGTCGCCGCACGCCTGCGCCGGCGGCTGCTGCCGGCCACGCCGGAGACAAGCGATCTGGCCCAGCTCTTCGAGCTGCTCTTCGAGCCCGAGGATCTCGAGTGGCTCGAAGCGGTCGACGAGGAGACGCTGGCGCGCGTGGCGCGGTTGATGGGGGCGCCGGACGTCGACGAGAAGCGCGAGGCGACCAACGGAGCCGCCGCCGGCTCCGTCAACGAACCGGTCATCGAGCCGGCGGCCGTATCCACCCCCGACCCGAAACCCGCCTGGCGCGACGCGATGATCGAGGCGCTGACCATCCTCGTGAGCGCGGTGCACGCCTCGGGCTACGCGCCGGCCTTGCGCCAGCGCATGGACCGCAGCCTGCTCGCGCACCAGCCCTTCCGCCAGCTGACGATGTGCACCAACGAACTGCGGCGCGTGCTCGACGAGGGCAGCCCGCAGGAGGTGCTGCAGCAGGCGCGGCTGCTGAGGGCGCTGCTGGACAAGTGTCGCGACGCGGCGGCCAGCGTGCGCCAGCACCTGGAGGCCTACGGCGTCTCGGTGGACATCATCTACGAGATCGACCAGATGCACGCGCGCATCCGGCGCATCGAGTTGCTGCTGGACGTGCTGCTGGCGCCGCAGCCGCGCCCCGACTTGCTGCGCCTGCTGCGCGAGCTCGTGCGTGTGCGCGGGCGGCAGCGCGGCATCCGCCGCATGCTCGAACGTCACTACGGCCTGCTCGCGCGCCAGCTCGTCGAACGCAACGCCGAGACCGGCAGCCACTACATCACGCGCAACCGCGCCGAGTTCCTCGCCATGCTGCGGATGGCGGTGGGCGGCGGCTCGCTGATGGCGGCGACCACCTTCGTCAAGTTCGCGATCCTCGCGCTCGGCCTCTCGGCCTTCTGGTCGGGTCTGGGCGCCGGGATCAACTACGCGATCAGCTTCGTGATCATCATGCTGGCGCACTGGACGGTGGCGACCAAGCAGCCGGCGATGACGGCGCCGGCGATGGCCGAGAGCCTGCCCGGCCCGCGCGACAACGACGACGCCGCGCTCGAAGGCTTCGTCGACCGCGTGGCGCAGCTCACGCGCTCGCAGACGGCGGGCATCGTCGGCAACGTGCTTGCCTGCGGCCCGCTCGTGTGGGCGGTGCAGACGCTGGCCGGCATGGCACTGGGCCGGCCGCTGGTCGGGGAGGCTTCGGCCGAGCATGTGCTCGACGCCCTGCACCTGATCGGCCCGACGCTGCTCTTCGCGGCCTTCACGGGGGTGCTGCTCTTCGCCAGTTCGGTGCTCGCCGGCTGGGCCGAGAACTGGTTCGTCTTCCATCGCCTGGACAGCGCGATCGCCTGGAATCCCCGCATCGTCGGCCGCCTCGGGCAGACGCGCGCGCGGCGCTGGGCCGACTGGTGGCGGCGCAACGTCTCCGGCGTGGTCGCCAACGTCTCGCTCGGGCTGATGCTGGGGCTGACGCCGGCGCTCGCGGGCTTCTTCGGACTGCCGCTGGACGTGCGTCACGTCACGCTCTCGTCGGGGCAGCTCGGCGCGGCGGCCGGCGCCCTCGGCAGCGCGGCCTTCTCGACCCCGGCGTTCTGGTGGTGCGTGGCGGCGATTCCGCTGACCGGCCTGCTCAACGTCAGCGTCAGTTTCTGGCTCGCGTTCCGGCTGGCGCTGCGCGCCCGCGGCGTCGCGGTCACCGAGCGTCACCGCATCCGCGCGGCGATCCGCGCGCGGCTTCGGCGCGCGCCGCTGTCCTTCCTGCTGCCGCCCCGCGGCTAGGCCTCAGCGCCGCGGCGTCGGGTCGTCGTCTCTGCCCTGCGCGTCCCCGTCCTGCCTCTCTGCTTCCTTGGGTCGGCCGGAGAACATCGTCCACCAGACGGCGCCACCGAGCAGCAGCAGCACGATCAACACCTCGATGAGCAGCAACCACATCCTTCAAGCCTGCCATGCGATCGCGGGGCTCGCGATTCTAGGTGTGCTGACGGGCTGCGCGAGTTCACTGCGGCCGGTGACGCTGCCGACGGAAGCACCGGCGCCGCCAGGGCCCGCGAGCACGCCGACCCCTGCGGTCGACCGCACGGCACCGGGGTCGCGTCCGCCGCGGCCGGACCTGGCGCCAGCCCAGGTGCCGACGAGCGCCCGCTGGCTGCCCGCCCGCTGGAGCGAGCTCCCGGGCTTCGACACCGATCGTGCCCGCGAACTCTGGCCGGCCCTGCTGGCCAGCTGCACGAGGCCCGCGCCGGGCTGGAGTCGAACCTGCGCGCGGATCCTGCTGGAGCCGCCGCCGGCCAGTGACGAGGCCGCGCGCCGGTGGCTGATGGCCGAGCTCCAGCCCTGGCGAGTGCAGGCGCGGCAGGCCGAACCCACCGCGCTCGGCGACGAATCGCCTGCATCCGAAGCTGCGCCTTCATCTGCGGTGGCGCCGAACGACATGCGCGCCCTGGGTCTGGCCACCGGCTACTTCGAGCCCGAGCTGGCCGCCGCGCGCCGGCCGCAGGGGCGTTTCCGCGTTCCGCTCTACGCGCCGCCGCCCGAGCTGCTGGGCGCTTCGGCCCTGCGCAAGCCCTATTACACGCGCCAGCAGCTCGAAACCTTGCCGCAGGCGCGTGCGGCGCTGCGCGGCCGCGAGATCGCCTGGATCGAGGACCCGCTGGACGCACTGATGCTGCAGGTCCAGGGCTCGGGCCGGCTGCGCGTCCTCGAGCCCGACGGCCGCACGAGCCGCGTGCGCCTGTCGTTCGCGGCACACAACGAGCAGCCCTACCGGTCGCTTGGCCGCTGGCTGGTCGAGCAGGGCGAGCTCTCCGCCGAGCAGGCATCGTGGCCCGCGATCAAGTCCTGGGCGCAGCGCAACCCGGCGCGCGCCGACGAGCTGCACTGGGCCAACCCGCGCGTGGTCTTCTTCCGCGAGGAGCCGCTGTCGGCACCGGAGCTCGGCCCGATCGGCGCCCAGGGCGTGCCGCTGACGCCGGGGCGTTCGGTCGCGGTCGACCCGCAGGCCGTGCCGCTCGGGACGCTGCTGTGGCTGGACACGACCGCGCCGATGTCGCCCACGCCGCTGCGGCGGCTCGTCGTCGCGCAGGACACCGGCAGCGCGATCGTCGGCCCGGTCCGGGTCGATCTCTTCTTCGGCTGGCAGCCGGGCGCCGAAGAGCTGGCCGGACGCATGAAGCAGCCGCTGCGGCTGTGGGCGCTGTGGCCGCAGGGGCAGGTGCCGCCGGCGGCGCAGGCCGCGCCGGCTTCGGTGCCGCGGCCCTGACTCCGGCCGCGATCGACGGGCGCTCGCGTCGTGCGGCGGGGCCGACATCGCGCCGCGAGCGCCCGAGGGCGAGCCCGCGCGATGCGCTAGCCTGCGCGCCATGCTGAACACCGAATCGCCGAGCCGCGACCACGCCGAGCTCGATCTCTACTCGACCGGGGCGCTGGTGCAGGCGCTGGTCGACGACCAGCAGCGGGCGCTGCAGGCGGTGCAGGCGGCTGCCCCGGCGCTCGCGCGTGCGGTCGATGCGGCGCTGCCGCGCATCGAGGCCGGCGGGCGCCTCGTCTATGCCGGCGCCGGCACCTCGGGGCGGCTGGGCCTGCTCGACAGCGTCGAACTCGACCCGACCTTCAGCTGGCCGCGCGAACGGGCGCTGGCGCTGATCGCCGGCGGGCGACAGGCGCTGTTCGAGGCGGTCGAGGGCGCCGAGGACGCGCGCGAGCAGGGCGCGATCGACGTGCGCGTGCACGCGCTCGACGCGCGCGACGTGCTGCTGGCGATCGCCGCCTCGGGGACGACGCCCTACGTGCTCGGTGCGGTCACTGCGGCGCGCGCCGCCGGGGCACTCGTGATCGGCATCGCGAACAACGCCGGCGCGCCGCTGCTGCAGGAGGCCGAGATCGGCATCCTGCTGGACACCGGGCCCGAGCTGATCTCGGGCAGCACCCGGCTGAAGGCCGGAACGGCGCAGAAGATCGCGCTCAACGCCTTCTCCAGCGCGCTGATGGTGCGGCTGAACAAGGTCTACGGCAACCTGATGGTCGACCTGCGCGCGACCAACGCCAAGCTGCGCCGGCGCGCGCTGGCGCTGACGGTGCTCGCCAGCGGCGCCGACGAGCTGGCCGCCGAGCGCGCGCTGCGCGACGCGGGCTTTCGCGTCAAGGTGGCGATCGTCGCGCTGCGCGCCGGCATCCCGGTGCACGAGGCCAGCGCGCGGCTGCAGGCCTGCGGCGGCAGCGTGCGTGCGGCCCTGGCCGCATCGCCGTGAAGCCCGCGCGGGCCGCGCCCTTCTCCCCGGGTGCGCCGGATGTACCGGATGCGCCGGCCAACGTGCAGGCGCACGCGCCTGCCGGCACCACGTCGCGCTCGCCCTGGTGGTGGATCCCGAGCCTCTACTGGGGGCAGGGGCTGCCCTACGTCGTCGTGATGACGCTCTCGGTGGTGCTCTACAAGAACCTCGGGCTCGACAACACCGCGATCGCGCTCTACACGAGTTGGCTCTACCTGCCCTGGGTCGTCAAGCCGCTGTGGTCGCCGCTCGTCGACCTGCTCGGGCGCAAGCGGGCGTGGGTCATCGGCATGCAGCTCCTCGTCGGCGCGGCGCTGGCCGCGGTGGCGCTGACGCTGCCGGCGCCGCGCGCGCTGCAGCTGAGCCTGGCGCTGTTCTGGCTGCTGGCCTTCGCCTCGGCCACGCACGACATCGCCGCCGACGGCTTCTACATGCTCGCGCTGCGCCAGGACCAGCAGGCGGCCTTCGTCGGCGTGCGCAGCCTCTTCTACCGCGTCGCGATGATCAGCGCCCAGGGCGGGCTGGTCTGGGCGGCGGGCCGTCTGGCCGAGACGACCGGGAACGTCGTGCTCGGCTGGCAGCTCGTCTTCGGCGCGCTCGCGGCACTCTTCCTGCTGCTCTCGGGCTGGCATTTCGCGCTGCTCCCGCGCCCGACATCGGACCACCCGAGCGGCGCCAGCGCCGCAGCCGCGGATGAGAACGGGAACGCGGGCGGGAACGGGAACGGCAGTGCGCCGGGCCTGTGGCGCGGCTTCGTGCAGACCTTCGCCTCGTTCTTCGCGCGCCGCGACATCGTCACCGTGCTCGCCTTCCTGATGCTCTACCGCCTCGGCGAAGCACAGCTGGTCAAGCTCGCCCCGCCCTTCCTGCTCGATGCGCACGGCAACGGCGGCCTCGCACTCTCGACCGCGGAGCTCGGCCTCGTCTACGGCAGCATCGGCGTGGCCGCGCTGACCGCCGGCGGCCTGCTCGGCGGCTGGGTGATTTCGCGCCACGGCCTGCAGCGCTGGCTCTGGCCGATGGTCGCGGCGATCCACCTGCCCAACCTGCTCTACGTCGCGCTCGCGATCGCGCAGCCGCAGTCGCTGTGGCTGGTGAGCGCCGCGGTGGCGATCGAACAGCTGGGCTACGGCTTCGGCTTCGCCGCCTACCTGATGTTCATGATCTGGGTCGCCGAGGGGCCGAGCAAGACCGCGCACTACGCCCTCTGCACGGGGTTCATGGCGCTCGGGATGATGCTGCCGGGCATGACGAGCGGCTGGCTGCAGCAGCACCTGGGCTACCCGCTCTTCTTCGCCTGGGTCTGCCTGTGCACGCTGCCCTCGATCGCGGTGGCCGCGCGCCTGCGCATCCCGGCCGGCTTCGGCCGCAAGGACGACGAGCGCAGCGGGGCTGCCGCATGAACCCGTCGCGCCGGCGCGTGCTGCAGGCGACGCTGGCCGCGCCCTGGCTCCCCTCCTGCGCGAGCTGGGTGCCGGAGGTGCCGCCGGCGCTGCCGCGCGAGTTCCGCGGCGCCTGGGTCGCAACCGTCGCCAACATCGACTGGCCGAGCCGCCCCGGGCTGCCGGCAGCGCAGCAGCGGCAGGAGATGCAGGCGCTGCTGGCCCGGGCGCACGAGATCGGGCTCAACGCGATCGTGCTGCAGGTGCGGCCGAGCGCCGATGCGATCTACCCGTCGGCGCTCGAACCCTGGAGCGAATACCTGACCGGGGCCAGCGGCCAGCCGCCCGACGAGCCCTGGGACCCGCTGGCCGAGTGGGTCGATGGCGCGCACCGCCTGGGCCTCGAGCTGCACGCCTGGTTCAACCCCTACCGAGCGCGGCACAGCCGGGCCACCAGCGCCCCCGCACCCACGCATGTGCTCAGCGCGGAGCCGCAGATCGTCCGCGCCTACGGCGACCAGCACTGGATGGACCCGGGGGAGCCGCGCGCGGCCGAGCGCCTGCTCGCCGTCGTGCGCGACGTGCTCGAACGCTACGACGTCGACGGCGTGCACATCGACGACTACTTCTACCCCTACCCGATCACCGACGCCCAGGGTAACGAGCTGCCCTTTCCGGACGAGGAGAGCTGGCAGCGCCACCTGCGCTCGCGCAGCCTCGACGGGACCGGCGGGATCGAGGGGAACCGCGGCGACGACGTCTCGGCGCGCGCCGACTGGCGTCGCGCCCAGGTCGACGCGCTCGTCGAGCGCCTGTACCGCGAGGTGCACGCGCTCAAGCCCTGGGTGCGCGTGGGCATCAGCCCCTTCGGGCTGCCGCGTCCGGTCCGGCGGCCGCCCGGGATCAGCGGCTTCAGCCAGTACGACAAGCTTTACGCCGACGTCGAGCGCTGGCTGGAGCAAGGCTGGCTCGACTACCTGGCGCCGCAGCTCTACTGGCCGATCGCGCAAGCGGCGCAGGCCTTCCCGCTGCTGCAGCAGGCCTGGCGCGAGGCCAACGTGCAGCGGCGCCATGTCTGGCCTGGCATCTTCACGAGCCGCATCGACAGCGAACGCAATCCCTACGACGCCGACGAGGTGCTGGCGCAGATCCAACTGACGCGCCATGCCGGCGCCGCAGACGACGGCCATTTGCACTTCAGCATGGTCGCGCTGATGCAGGACCGCGACGGCATCGCGACGCGCCTGCGCTCAGGGCCCTACGCGCAGGCGGCACTCTCGCCGGCCACACCCTGGCTCGACGAGCCGCAGCCACAGCCGCCGGCCTGCGCCTGGGATGCGCGCACGCGCCGCCTCGCGATCGGCCCGGGCGGCGCCGCGCCGCTGCGGCTCGTGGCGCTGTGGACGCGTGCCGCCGACGGAGCCTGGGGCTGGCGCGCGGTGCCGATGGCGCCGGGCCGACTGACCGAAGTGGCGCTGCCCGAGGGGGTCGGCGCAGCCTGGGCCGTCGGCATCGGTCGAAGCGGCCTCGAAAGCGCCGCCTTGCGCCTGCCCATTTCCTGATCCGTTCGACGAGGCGCGTGGCGTCATGCTTGGCGACCTGCGTGAGGCTTGCGAATCCCGCCGCATCGGGCCCTGCGCTTCTGGCGGTCATCCCGCCTGCCGCCACAATCGGCAGCCGTGATGGATGCGGTCTGGTTCAGCGGCGGCCTGGCGCTGGTGCTCTTCGTCGGCCTTTCGCTCTACCTCGCGCCGCTGAAACCGGGCGTGCTCGCGATCCAGCTCAGCTTCACCCCCGAGGCCTTCGCGCGCATCGTCGCCGCCTGGTCGCCGGCGCAGCTCGCTCGCTATCGCAGGCATCTGCCGATCGACGGGCTGCTGCTGCTCTCCTACGGCGCCTTCGGCTACCTGCTGGCAACCCGAACGGGCCTCTTTGCCGGCTCGCAGTCCTGGGCACGGACGCTTGGCACCTGGGCGCTGCCGGCGGCTGCCGCCTTCGACGCGATCGAGAACCTGCTGCACGGCTGGCTCACCAGCAAAACCGCTTTGCACACACCCGTCATCCACGCCGTCGCCGGCACCGTGTCGGCCACGAAGTGGGGCCTCGTGCTGGTCTTCGGCGGTCTCGTCGCCCATGCGCTGCTCACCCGAATCTGAGCCGGCAGCGGCCACGCCGATGCCAACAGCCTGCGTCGGCACGGCCGACTGCTCGACGCCGCGAGCTGGATCCCGCAGCCTCCCCGGCGGCACGCGTCGAACCCTGCTCGCGGCTGCAGCGACGATGCTCGCCGGCTGCGCCGGTCCGCGCATCGACACGCGCTACTCGTCGATCAGCCAGGGGCCGCGCGTGGACCTCGTCGTGCTGCACTACACCGTCGCCGACTTCGAGCGCTCGCTGCGCATCCTCACGCAGCAGGCCGTCAGCAGCCATTACCTGGTCGACGTCGACCCGCCGACGATCTATCGCCTCGTGCCCGAGGACCGCCGCGCGAACCACGCCGGCGTCAGCTCCTGGGCCGGCCGCGTGCTCGTCAACATGTCCTCGATCGGCATCGAGATCGTCAACCCGGGGCGCATCCTGACGCCGGAAGGCGAGCGCTACGCGCCCTACCCGAAAGCGCAGATCGATGCGGTGATCGCGCTCCTGCGCGGGATCATGGCGCGCTGGGGCATTCCGAAGGAGCGCGTCGTCGGCCACGCCGACGTCGCCCCGGGGCGCAAGCAGGACCCGGGGCCGCTCTTCCCGTGGAAGCGCCTGGCCGACGAGGGCCTGGCGCTCTGGTTCGACGAGGCGCGCGCCGCGGCGCTGCGGCCACGCTACGAAGACGCGCTGCCGGCGATCCCCTGGTTCCGGCTGCGACTGGCGCAGTTCGGCTACGGCGTTTCCGATCTGACAAGCGAATCGCTGGACCCACCGCTGCGCGCGGTGCTGAGCTCGTTCCAGATGCGCTTTCGCCCGGCGCGCTACGACGGCGAGGCCGACGCCGAGACCGCGGCGATCCTCGCGGTGTTGACGCAGCCGTGAGCCGGGACGAGCAACGAATGCCGGTCCGCGCGCCCGACCGGGGCCATCCCGTGACGGTGTCAGCGACGCCATGAGCATGAGCCTTCCGATCGACCTGCTGCGCGATGACCCGGACTTCGTGCACCTGAGCACGCTGCCGCGGCTGGCGATCGACCTGCGCTACGCGAGCCCGCGCAACCTGCTGGGCCACGACCTCTACGCACCGCACGATTGCGCCTGGCTGCACGTGCAGGCCGCACAGGCGCTGCAGCGCGCCAACGAATGGCTCGCGCGCGAGCGGCCCGAACTGCGCCTGCTGGTGCTGGACGCCGTGCGCCCGCAGCGCGTGCAGGAGCAGTTCTGGGCGCGGGTCCAGGGCACGCCGATGCAGGCCTACTTCGCGCCGCCCGAGCGAGGCTCGATCCATTCGTTCGGGATGGCGGTGGACCTGACGCTCATCGACGCCCAAGGGCATGAGCTCGACCTCGGCACGCCCTTCGACGACACGAGCGAACTCGCGCACCCGGCGCTCGAACATGAGCATGCCACCTCCGGCCGCCTGAATGCGGAGCAGCTCGCGCGACGCCGTCTCCTGCGCAGCGCGATGCTGCACGGCGGCTGGCAGCCGATCGCCACCGAGTGGTGGCACTTCGACTGCGGCGACCGCGAGGAGATACGCAGGCGTTGGCGGCGGATCGTCTGAGAGACCTCAGCGCGACCCGAAGCGCTGTTGCGCGATCCACTCGACGATCGAGTCGAGCAGCGGCCGCAGCGCAATGGGCCGGTGCTCGTCGTCGTTCAGGATCGCGACGACGACCAGCGGCTGCCCCGCGGCGTCGGGCAGGGTGCCGGCCAGCGACACGACATTCCGAAGCGTCCCGGTCTTCAGACGCTTCGGCGGCGTCGCGCCACCCGGGGCACTGTCGTCCGGACCATTCGCCAGTCTGCGCCGCAAAGTTCCGTCGATGCCCGCGATCGGCAGGCTGGAGAGGAACTCGGGCGCCCAGCGGCTGGTGATCCCTGCGCGCACGACGGCGGCGAGCTGCGCCGGCGTCACGCGCTCGCTGCGCGAGAGCCCGGAGCCGTTGTCGAGCACGAGGCCGGCGTCGTCGATGCCCCGCGCGCGCAGCCAGGCGCGCACGGCCTGCTCGGCATGCACGAGCGTCGGCACCTCCGCCGCCGCCCCGTCCGGCGCTTTCTCCTCGGTTGATGTCTGCCGCTCCCGCCACGCGCGGCCAAGGGCCAGGTAGAGGGTGCGCGCAAGGATGTTGTCCGAGCGCTTGTTGATCGTGCGCACGAGTTCGTCCAGCGGCCGCGACCGGTGTTCCGCCAGCACGCGCGCCTGCGGCGGCGCGAGGCCCTCGCGCAGCTCGCCGGACCACGATCCGCCCAGCTCGCGCCAGAGCGCGCCTACGAGACGGCCGATGTACTCGTCGCGATCGAGCACGTTCAGCGCCAGCGTGCGTTCGCAGCGCGCCGGCCAGGTCCCGCGCAGCACCAGTTCGCGCTGGCGCAGCCAGCCTTCGGGGCGCAGCCGCGGCGCCTGCCAGCCCTCGTCCCAGCGGCTGCAGTCGCCGGCGACGAGCTGCATCTCGTGCGCGACGCGCAGGCCCGAGAGGGGCGTGAGCAGCCCCACCTGCAGCCCGCGCTCGTCGACGTGCAGCAGCAGGCGCAGCAGGTTCTCGCCGACGAGCAGCGCGTCGGGAATCACGTTGTAGGCAAACTCGGGTCCTTCGTCGAAAGGCGGGACGCCCAGGTCCAGGCGCGTCGGCATGTAGGCGCTGCGGTCGAGCACGAGCGCGCCGCGGATCTGCGCGAGGCCCAGCGCCCGCGCCCGCTGCAGCAGTCCGCGCAGCGCATCGACGTCGAGGTCGACGTCGCCCTCGCCCTGCAGCACGAGATCGTCCTGCAGCACGCCGTCCTCGATCGGCGCGCTGGCCAGCAGGCGCGTGCGGCCGCGCCAGGCCGGCCCCAGTTGCTCCAGCGCGACGAGCGTGGTCAGCAGCTTCATCGTCGAGGCCGGCTGCAGCGGCCGGTCGGCCTGATGCGCGATGAACGGTTCGCCGCCGCCGGCCGGCACCACGATCAGGCCCAGCGACTGCGGCGGCACGGCGGCCTGTGCAAGCCGCTGCTGCAGCGGCGGCGGCAGTTCCGCGCGCGCCGGCATTGCTGCCAGCAGCAGCGCGGCCAGCGCACCGGCCAGCAGCCGTCGCCCGGGAAGGCGCGTTCGCGCCATGCGCCCTGACCTGTAGCCAGCGCGGCCGGGACTCGACTCGCCCGCGCAAGCGCTCAGGACAGAACCGAGCCGCCTGGGCCGATGCAGGGCTCCAGTTGGAGGGTCGGAATCAGCCGCCCGACGAGGCGGCGTCGGCACCAGGCGCATGCTTGCTGCCGGACCGAGACGCCGGCGCGGGGATGAGGCGAGCGGAGTATGCGCGAGCACGAGTGGGCAGCCGCGCACAAACCGTGTCGCGCCCGGCGTGCACGATGAGCACGGTTGCCGCCGCGACGGCGGCGGGCCCCCATGTGGCGAACCCGCCGCAGACGGGCAATCCCCGATGGTGGCGCGGCATCAAAGCCCTTGTCATTGGCCGTTTGCGGCTTGCCGCGTCCGTCGTCGACGCGGGGCCGGACGCCAACCGAGGAGACGCGCAATGAGAAGACTCACCCCCCTGGCTGCCGCCGTCGCCGTGCTGGGCCTGTCGGCAAGCGCCTGGGCCCAGACCGCGGCGCCGCAGCGGGTCGAGATCACCGGCAGCAGCATCAAGCGCATCGCCGACGAGGGGGCGCTGCCGGTGCAGGTGATCACGCGCCAGGATCTGGAACGCCAGGGCATCGTCACCGCCGAGCAGCTGATCTCGACGCTCAGCTCCAACGGCAGCGGGCTGGACAACCTGGCGGCCAACTCCGACGTGGTCGCCGGCGCTCGCCGTGGCGTCAACGGCATGAGCTGCGCCAACCTGCGCATGCAGGGTTGCGAGGCGACGCTGATCCTCCTGAACGGGCGGCGCGTCGCGGCCTACGGCCTGAGCGGCGGCATCGTCGACGTGCAGTCGATTCCGATGGCCGCGGTCGAGCGCGTGGAAGTGCTCAAGGACGGCGCCTCGGCGATCTACGGCACCGATGCCATCGGCGGCGTCATCAACTTCATCCTGCGCAAGGACTTCCAGGGCCTGGAGGCGCAGGCCTTCACCGACGTGACGCAGCACGGCGGCGGCAACATCAACCGGGTGAAGCTCGCCGGCGGCTTCGGCGACCTCGAGCGCGACGGCTTCAACCTGCTGGCCGCCATCTCGCGCAGCGAGAACAAGGCACTGCGCGGCGACCAGCGCGACTTCGTCAACACCTTCCAGCCCGACCGCGGCCTGTCGGTCGACACGCGCGGCACACCGATCGCCACGCTGTTCACGCTCAGCTCGCTCTACACCGCGCTCAGCCGCGACAACCTCGACAACACCGGGCGCAACACCGGGCCGAAGCTGCCCGGCGGCACGCAGGCCTACAACGGCATCAACATCCTCGACCTGCCCGGCGGCGCGGGCTGCGACTCGGTCGACGGCATGGACGCCTACGACGAAGTGCTGTGGGCCACGCCGGCCGCGCGCTTCGGCTGTGCCTGGGACACCGGACGCGCTGCCGTGTTGCAGCAACCGGTGACCAACACGAACGCGGTGCTGCGCGGCACGCTGCGCCTGGGCGAGCACCAGGTCTACGGCGAGTTCACCGGCGCCAAGGTCGAGTCGAAGAAGAGCTTCTCGCCCAACCAGATCTCGAGCAGCGCCGCAGCCACGAGCGTGTTCCGCAATCTCGCTTACCCGAGCACCGGGGCATCCTACGACGGCGTCTTCAACGCGCTGGTGGGCACCTTCCCGCAGCTCGAGCCCAACCGCGGCCAGCCGCTGGCCTTCCGCTGGCGCTGCATGCCCTGCGGCGACCGCGCGATCGACACCGAGAGCGAGAGCTCGCGTTTCCTGATCGCCGCGGACGGCCCGATCGCCGGCGACTGGAGCTACCGCGCCGGCGCCTCGCGCGCGACCAGCAAGTCGACCTCGGTGCTGGCCGGGGGCTACTTCTACGGCCGCGAGTTCGCCGACCTGATCAACACCGGCGTGCTCGACCCCTTCTCGCTGACGCAGACGCCAGAGGCGCTGGCCGCGCTGCAGTCGGTGATGGCCAACGGCGCCACGCTCTACGGCGGCAAGTACGTGCTCGAGCAGGTCGACGCGACCTTCAGCGGCCCCATCGCACGGCTGCCCGGCGGCGAGGTGATGCTGGCCGTCGGCGCCGACCTGCGGCGCGAGAAGTACCGCTTCAACGGCAACGAGACCGACCTTGCCACCCAGGCCCGCATCTTCAACGCCCCCTTCGACAGCACCAACACGCTGGCGCCGGTCAAGCGCGACGTGAAGGCGGTCTACGCCGAAGTGCAGGCGCCCGTCACCAAGCAGCTCGAGCTGAACCTGGCCGCACGCCACGACGACTACAGCGGCTTCGGCGGCACGACCAACCCCAAGGCCACGCTGCTCTTCAAGCCGACCGAGCAGGTCGCGCTGCGCGCCTCGTACGGCGAGGGTTTCCGCGTCCCCACCTTCAGCCAGCTCTTCTTCGGCGTGACCGAGTCGCCCTATTCGGGCAAGGACATGGTCGACCCGGCCAAGTGCGCCTCGGGCGTGGTCAGCGCCACGCCGGGATGCGAACAGGTCACGCCGACCATTCTCACCGGCGGCAAGACCAACCTCGGGCCCGAGCGGAGCAAGCAGTGGACCGCCGGCATCGTCTGGGAGCCGAGCGCGAACTTCAACGTCAGCGTCGACTACTGGGACATCAAGCGCAACGGCACGGTGCAGTCGCTGTCGCTCGCCGACCTGATCAAGAACTACAACCTCTTCCCCGGCAACTTCATCCGCGACGCGTCCGGCAATCTCGAAGCGATCGACAACCGCTGGGTCAACGCCGGCGAGACCGCGACGCAGGGCATCGACATCAACGCGCGGCTGCAGGGGCGGCTGACCGATGCGCGCTGGTCGGTCGTGCTCGACGGCAGCTACCTGCTGAAGAAGAAGTCGCGCCTGATCTCGAGCGCACCCTTCGGTGCAAGCGAAGTCGGCGTGTTCACGCGCTCGGGCGATCTCGGCCTGCGCTGGAAGCACGCGCTGACGGGCACCTACACGCGCGGGCCCTGGACCGCGATGCTGCAGAACCTCTACCGCAGCGGCTACACCGACCGGGTGCTGCCCGGCGTGGCCAACGGCAGCGTCGTGCCGCCGAACTGGAACCCGAAGGTCAAGGCCTACCAGCTCTGGAACGCGAGCCTGGGCTACGCGGTGATGAAGAACCTGAACCTGACCGTGGGCGTGCGCAACCTGCTCGACAAGGACCCGCCCTTCTCCGCGGCCTACGACGACAACACCGGTGCCGGCAGCTCGTGGGAGCCGCGCGTGGCCGACCCGCGCGGGCGCTCGTTCATGCTGCAGATCGACTACAAGTTCTTCTGATCGACGACCTCGAGCGCGGACCGCGAGCTCCGGAGTGGGTCGCGGGCGGCATGCCCACGCTCTCGGGGACGACGGCCCGCGCCTGCTCGCGCCGGCAGGCACTGACGCTGGCCGCGCTGACGCTCGCGGGCTGCGCGGCGGCGCCGCGGACGGACGCGCCGGCATCCGTGCCCGCGGCAAGGCCACGGGAAGCGGCCCCACCGCACCCGCGGCGCGCCGCGCGACCGCTCGTCCGGCCGCCCCGCCTGCGGCCCGGCGACACCGTCGGGCTGTTCGCGTCGGCCAGCCGCCTGGCCGAGGACTGGATCGCGACGGCCGTGGCCAACACCGAGGCGCTCGGTCTGCGTCCGCGCCTGGCACCGAACGTGCGTGCGGTGCACGGACACTACGCGGGCTCGGTGCAGCAGCGCGTCGACGGCCTGCATGCGCTGTGGTTCGACCCGCAGGTGCGTGCGCTCTGGAGCATTCGCGGCGGCGCCGGCTCGGCGCAGCTGCTGCCGCACCTGGACTACGCGGCGATGCGCCGCGACCCCAAGCCGCTGCTGGGCTTCTCCGACGTCACCGCACTGCACCTGGCCCTGCTGCGGCACGCGCGGCTGACGAGCTTTCACACCATCGCCGGCAGCTCGACGCTGACCCCGTTCAGCGCGCAGGTGCTGCAAGCGGTGCTGATGCAGCCGCGTCCGGAGCAACGACTGCCGGTCTCGCCGGAGCATGTGCTGCGCGCCGAGACCGACCCGGCCTACCGCGGACGCACGGTGCGCGGCGGCAGCGCCGAGGGCCCGCTCACGGGCGGCAATCTCTCGGTGTTGAGCGCGCTGGTCGGCACGCCCTTCGGCGTTCAGACCGAGGGCGCGCTGCTCTTTCTCGAGGACGTCGGCGAACTGCCCTACCGCATCGACCGCATGCTGACCCAGCTCGAGCTGGCCGGCCTGCTGCAACCGGCGGCGGCGCTGGTCGGCGGCATCTTCCGCGACTGCGAAAACCCGCCCGGCGAGGACGGCATGCCGCTCGCGCAGGCGATCGACGAGCGCTTCGGTGCGGCCGGCGTGCCGGCCGTCTATGGAATGAGCTTCGGGCACGTGCGCGACCAGCTCACGCTGCCGCTGGGCGTGCGCGCGCGCCTGGACGCCGGCACGCGCACGCTGACGCTGCTGGAAGCCGCGGTGGAGTGATCAGCCGAGCTCGCGCCCGCTCGGCTGTGCGAGGTAGTACCACTCATGCCCGGGCTCGGCCTTGTCGTTCGGGAAGACGACGTAGCCGTCGGCCGCGGCTGCCAGCAGCCGGCCGTCGTGCCGCACCGCGATCGGCTCGCCGGCCGCCACCGGATCGAAGCTCGCCCAGGCGCGAACGAAGCGGTCCTCCGGATGAAGTCGATCGACGACGTCGACCAGGCGCAGCCGCTCGTGATCCGTCCGCGGCGGATCGAGCGTGATCGCAGCCAGCCCCAGCAGCGCCAGCGCCTGGCGGATCGCGCGATACGCGATCTCGGGCGCCAGCGGGTCCAGGTGCTGGCCGCATTCCAGCGTCATCGCGTAGCCGCCGCGCGCACGCATGTACTCGGTCGTGCCGACGCCGTAGTTCGGGTCGAGGTCCAGCGCGTTTCCGACGCCCGGCACGCGCGCGCGGCGCCGCGCCACCCCGGTCTCGTAGACCGGCAGCCAGCCGTCGACGATGCGCCGCACGCCCAGGTGTCGCGCCAGGCGCGTTTCCTCGGTGGCGCGAGCGAAGGGCTCGAGCGTGCCGCTGTTGTCCTCCGGACCGATCATCACGAAGGCCTCGCCCTCGCCCTGGAACGAGTGCAGGTCGAGCAGTGCGTCGTGCGCATCGAGCAGCGGGCACAGCAGGTTCGCGATCCGGTCCTCGAAGTCCTGCGGCACTGCGCTGGGCCGCAGGTTGCGGTTGAGATTGCGCTCGCCGGCGCGTTGCCCGCGCGCATAGGCCAGCGGATTCGCGACCGGGACGAAGCTCACGCAGCCGCGCTCGATCGTGTACGCGCCGCGATCGAGTTCGGCGACGACGCGCTCGATGCCTCGCGTCCCGGCGGTCTCGTTGCCGTGCACCGCGCCCAGCACCAGCAGGCGGGGCCCCGGACGCAGGCCGTGGAACTGGTGCACGCGCCAGTGCACATGGGCATCGGTCGGGGCGGCGCTCTCGCTCGTCATCACGTCTTCTCCGTCTTCTCCGTCATCCCGCCTGCCGGACCTGCTGCCCGGAGCTGCGGCGGGCGCGAGCATAGCGGCGGCGACCCGCGCCCGGATCCGCGATCGTTCAGGATGCGCAGGCCAGACGGTCGCGCCCCTGCTGCTTGGCCTCGGCGAGGGCGTGCTCGGCACGTTCGAGCGTGCGCTCGACCGCTTCGCCGGCCCGGTGCTCGGCCAGGCCCGCCGACAGGGTGACCGCCAGCGCCGTGCCGCCGAACGCGATCTGCAGGCGCGCCACGTCCTCGCGCACGCGCTCGACACCGCCCTTGGCCAGCGCCCCGTGCGCGTCGCACAGCAGGAGCACGAAACGGTCGCCACCCCAGCGCGCGAACGCGTCCGACACGCGCACGCGGCGTGACGCCTCCTGCGCGACGCTGCGCAGAACCTGGTCCCCGACCGTGCGGCCATGCGCCTGATTGATCGCCTTGAAGCGGTCGATGTCCAGCACCGCGATGCAGAAGCTGCGCCCGGAACGGATGCTGCGCTGATGTTCCTGCTCCATCAGTTCCAGCAGATGGCGACGATTGACGAGGCCGGTGAGCTCGTCGCGCGTGGCCAGCTCGCGGATGCGGTCCAGCGCCGCCTCCAGATCCTGCTGCTGGCGACGGCTGCGTTCGCGCATGCGCGCCAGCCGCGCGGTGAGCACCGACGCCGCCGGCAGCATCGTCGCCACCAGCCCGAAGTGCACGAGTTCGAGCCAGGGCCAGCCCTCGCGCTCGAGCGCCCGCCAGAGCATCGCCAGGCCGAACACCGCAGCGGCGAAGATGCTGCCGCGACGCATCTGCGCAGGCGTTGCCGAGAGCATCGCGGCCATCAGCAGCACCATCAGCACGAGGAAGAAGCTGCCGCGCCCGACGCCCGCGAGCAGATAGCCGAAAGCGCACGCGAGACTGCCGCCTGTCAGCTGCAGCATCGTCAGCGACGGGTCGCCGAAGCGGCGCGACCAGCCGCTGCGGATTGCCACGAAGACGAGCATGGCCGCGCCCGGCGCGAGCAGCGCCCAGGCGAGCGCCGGGCGCGCCGGCGCCAGCCCGCCCAGCGCCAGCACCAGCAGGCCCGCAGCCCCCGCGGCCATCGCGACGACCACCATGCCGGCCTGCACCAGGCGCGTCCGTTGCGCAGGGTCGGTGGTCAGGAACGCATCCAGCAGATGGAGCATCGATTCGATAGGGCGCCGCGCGTGAAGGTCGGCCGGAGTCAGCGAGCGTAGCGCATGCGCCCACGGGTATACGCGCATTCCCTACCCGCGCTTCGGGGGGAGAGACGGAGCTTGTCGCCGTCGCCGGTCGTGAGGCCCGCCATTCGCCCTCCGACCGCCCTGCTGCTGCGACGCAGCACAGGTGCCGTTGCGGGCGGCACGCCGCTGAACGCCGGAAGCACAAGGCCGCTCGAGGGACAGGCCGGAATCGTCGGCCTACACTGGCCGCTGCCATCCCGGCAGCCTTCGGCGCACCCTGCCCCCCATGAACGCTCCCCTGCCCGACGCCATCCGCAAGGCCCTGGAAACCGTCACGCTCGACGACAAGTACACGCTCGAGAGCGGCCGCGCCTTCATGAGCGGCGTGCAGGCGCTGGTGCGGCTGCCGATGCTGCAGCGCGTGCGCGACGCCGCCGCGGGGCTCAACACCGCGGGCTACATCAGCGGTTACCGCGGCAGCCCGCTCGGCGGCTACGACCAGGCGCTGTGGCAGGCCAAGGCGCACCTCGCGGCGCAGCACATCGTCTTCCAGCCCGCGGTCAACGAGGAGCTCGCCGCCACCGCCCTCTGGGGCACGCAGCTGCTGGACCTCTTCCCCGACAAGAAGAGGTTCGACGGCGTCTTCGGCATCTGGTACGGCAAGGGCCCGGGCGTGGACCGCAGCGGCGACGCCTTCAAGCACGCGAACATGGCCGGCACCGCGCGCCACGGCGGCGTGATCGCGGTCGCCGGCGACGATCACGTCGCCAAGAGCAGCACGGCCGCGCACCAGAGCGACCACATCTTCAAGGCCTGCGGGCTGCCGGTGTTCTTCCCGAGCAGCGTGCAGGAGATCCTGGACCTGGGCCTGCACGCCTTCGCGATGAGCCGTTTCGCCGGCGTCTGGACCGGGATGAAGACGATCCAGGAGGTCGTCGAGTCCTCGGCGTCCGTCATGGTCGACCCGAAGCGCGTGCGCATCGTGCTGCCCGAGGACTTCCCGCTGCCCGCAGGCGGCGTGCACGTGCGCTGGCCCGACCACGCGCTCGAGCAGGAGGCGCGGCTCTTCGAGCACAAGTGGTACGCGGCGCTGGCCTACGTACGCGCCAACGCGCTGAACCGCGACGTGATCCGCGGCGGGCGCGACCGTTTCGGCCTGATTGCCAGCGGCAAGGCCTACAACGACACGCGCCAGGCGCTGCACGACCTCGGCATCGACGACGACGAGTGCACGCGCCTGGGCATCCGCGTGCACAAGGTCGCGGTCGTCTGGCCGCTCGAGGCGACGATCGCGCGCCGCTTCGCCGAGGGGCTGCAGGAGATCCTCGTCGTCGAGGAGAAGCGCCAGCTGATCGAATACCAGCTCAAGGAAGAGCTCTACAACTGGCGCGACGACGTGCGCCCCAACGTGCTCGGCAAGTTCGACGAGGCCGACGGCGACGCCAGCGGCGGCGAGTGGAGCCAGCCCAACCCGAGCGCGCACACGCTGCTGCGCGCCAAGGCCGACCTGAACCCGGCGATCATCGCGCGCGCGATCGCCCGGCGGCTGAAGAAGCTCGGCGTCGACGCCGACACCGCGCGCCGGCTCGACGAGCGCGTGGCCTTCATCGACGCGCGCGAGCAGGCGCTGGCGGCGATCCCACCCGGCGGCGAGCGCATGCCCTGGTTCTGCAGCGGCTGCCCGCACAACACGAGCACGCGCGTGCCCGAGGGTTCGCGCGCCGCCGCGGGCATCGGCTGCCACTTCATGGCGACCTGGATGAACCGCAGCACGATCACCTTCAGCCAAATGGGCGGCGAAGGCGTGAGCTGGCTCGGCCAGGCGCCGTTCACGACCGAGGAGCACATCTTCGCCAACCTCGGCGACGGCACCTACTACCACAGCGGCATCCTCGCGGTGCGCCAGGCGATCGCCGCGGGCGTCAACATCACCTACAAGATCCTCTACAACGACGCCGTCGCGATGACCGGCGGCCAGCCCGTCGACGGCACGCTGCAGGTGCCCGAGATGACGCGCGAGCTCGACGCCGAGGGCGCCAGGAAGATCGTCGTCGTCACCGACGAGCCCGAGAAGTACGAGGCGGTCAAGGCGCGGCTGGCACCGGGCGTGACCGTGCGCCACCGCGACGAGCTCGACGCGGTGCAGCGCGAGCTGCGCGCCACCCCGGGCTGCACGATCCTGATCTACGACCAGACCTGCGCGACCGAGAAGCGCCGACGCAGGAAGCGCGGCACGCTGGCGACACCTGCCAAGACCGTGATCATCAACGAGCTCGTGTGCGAGGGCTGCGGCGACTGCAACGTGCAGAGCAACTGCCTGAGCGTCGAGCCGGTCGAGACCGAGTTCGGCCGCAAGCGGCAGATCAACCAGAGCACCTGCAACAAGGACTTCAGCTGCGTGAAGGGCTTCTGCCCGAGCTTCGTGACGATCGAGGGCGGCACGCGCAAGCCGCCGCGGCGCGAGAAGCGCGGCGACCTGGCGGCGATGCCCGCGCTGCCCGAGCCGGCGCTGCCGCTGGCCGAAGAGGCCTACGGCATCCTCGTCGCCGGCGTCGGCGGCACCGGCGTGATCACGATCGGCCAGCTGCTGGGCATGGCCGCGCACCTCGAAGGCAAGGGCGTGGTGACGCAGGATGCCGGGGGCCTGGCGCAAAAGGGCGGCGCGGCCTGGAGCCACGTGCAGATCGCCAACCGGCCCGAGGCCATCCACACGACCAAGGTCGAGATGGCGAAGGCCGACCTCGTGCTCGCCTGCGACGCGATCGTCGCGGCGACGAAGCCAACGATGCAGGTGATGGCGCCCGGACGCAGCTTCGTCGCGCTCAACAGCCACGGCACGCCGACCGCCTCGCTGATCGGCAACCCGAACTGGCGCTTCCCGAGCGCGGGCTGCGAGGCAGCGCTGGTGGCCGCGGTCGGGCGCGACCATCTCGGCGCCTTCGACGCCGAGCAGGCCGCCGTGCAACTGCTCGGCGAATCGATCTACAGCAACCCGCTGCTGCTGGGCTACGCGTGGCAGAAGGGGCTGATCCCGCTCTCGCGCGCGGCGCTGCTGCGCGCGATGGAGCTCAACGGCGTGCAGGTGCAGAACAACCAGGCGGCCTTCGAGTGGGGCCGCCACTGCGCGCACGACCTGGCGGCGGTGCAGGCGCTCTTTGCTGCGCGGCAGGCGATCGTGCAGGCCAAGAAACCGACGCTTGCGGAGCTCATCGCGCGCCGCGTCGAGTTCCTCACCGGCTACCAGGACGCCGCCTACGCGCAGGCCTACAAGGCTTTCGTCGAGCAGGTGGGCAGCGCCGAATCGCGTCTGGGCACAGGCACGGCACTGGCCGAAGCCGTCGCGCGCAACCTCTTCAAGCTGATGGCCTACAAGGACGAGTACGAGGTCGCGCGGCTGCACATGGACCCGGCCTTCATCGAGAAGATCGAGTCGATGTTCGAGGGCGACTACCGCATCGTGCACCACCTGGCGCCGCCGCTGACGGCCAAGCGCAACGACAAGGGCGAGCTCGTCAAGCAGCCCTACGGCCCCTGGGTGCGCAAGCTCTTTGGCGTGCTGGGCAAGCTCAAGGGCCTGCGCGGGGGCGCGCTCGACATCTTCGGCCGCAGCGAGGAGCGTCGCACCGAGCGCGCGCTGATCGCCGAATACCGCGGCTGCATCGAGGAGCTGATGCGCGGACTCAGCGCACAGAAGCTGCCGCTGGCCGTCGAGATCGCGAACATTCCGGACGAGATCCGCGGCTTTGGCCACGTCAAGGAACGCAATCTGAAGGCCGCGCGCGCGAAGTGGGAGCGGCTGATCGCGCAGTGGCGCAGCGGCGCAGGCAGCGGCTGAGGCCGCGACGCAGGTCAGCACCGGGCGCCGCAGCGATCCGCTTCAGGTCGCCGCGGGGGCGCCGCCGGGGTAGGTGACGACGGGCCTGGCGTGCATTCCCTGCACCTGCGCTCCCGCAGTCAACTGCGCCGGCTCGACATGACCCGGCCCGAGGATGTGCAGCACGCGCTCGCCGCGCGCCAGCAGATGATCGGCAACGATGCGCCGGTGGCAGCGCCACCAGACGGCTTCGGCGCACATCAGCGCGCAGCGTTCGTGCCGGCCCTGCGCGACGACCTGGTCGAGCGCGGCCGCGAACTCCGGCGTGAGCGCGTAGTCGGCGTAGTGGTGGAAGCTGTCGTTCTCCCAGAAGCCGTTGACTTCGGGCGCCACCGTCTTCGAGCGGCCGCGCAGGCCGCCGAGAGCGGCGACGTGTTCGTAGGCGATGCCGTGCGCGGCCAGCGCGGCGGGCAGCGTGTCGAGGTTGAACTGCGGGTTCCTGCGCGAGCGCGGCACCGTGCGGATGTCGAGCAGGCGCTTCACGCCGGCCTCGGCCAGCAGCGCGACGAACTCGTCAAGGCTGCGCGTCGAATGTCCGATCGTGTAGAAGCCTGCGCCCGCGGGCGCCTGGCGGCTTGCGGTCGGCGGCGCAGCCACGCGCAGGCCCTCAGTGCATCACGAGGCTCTGCTGCGCCAGCGCCGTGTAGCGACCGATGAACTCGTCGAAGGCCTCGGGGCTCGGGTCCGTGTCCGCGATCGCCTGCACGCCGGTCTTGAAGTGCTCGGCGAGCACGCCCTCGATGAAGATCTCCTTGCGCGCGAGCTTGTCGACGATCTCGAAGCCGCCGCGTCCACGGCCGGGCTGCTCGCAGCCGCGATCCGAATCCGGCAGTTCGACCTGCACGACGGTGTAGCTGTCCGAGTTGTAGAGCAGTTGCATGGTCTGGACTCCTTGCCCGGCAGATGGTTTCCAGATCGTGGAATTCAAGGCCTGAGCACGAACTCCAGCGTCTCGTCGCTGCGCCCGCTGCCCAGGTGCATCCGCACCGGCAGGTGCTGGCGCGCCGGGTCGAGCCAGACCTCGACCCGCGTGTCGAAGGGCTTGCGCGGTTCGCGCCGCAGCGCCAGCGCCCGCGCGAGGCGGGTGCCGATGAGTTCGATCGCCTCCTCCCCGGTCACGGTGAAGGTCCAGACATCCATGTCGCCGCGCGCGCCGGTGACCGCCATCTCGATGTGCGTGCCCGCGCGCCAGCGTGCCGGCTCGGCCTCCACGATCGCCGCCAACTGCAGCAGCCAGGACAGCCGGTCCTGCGCGCCAGCCGGCAGCGGATGCTGCACCTCGGTGCCCGAGTAGACGATGCGCTTCTCGTCGCGCCGGAAGTCGGCGATGCGCGGTTCGCGCGCGCGCCGGTGATCGGTGAAGCGCTCGGGCGCGAGGCCGTCGGCGTCGAAGCCGCCGCGGCTGGTCTGCGACAGCACGGTCATCCCGAGGACCGTGCCCTGCAGCCGGAGCTCGTAGTTCCGGCCATCCTGCTGCCAGCGCAGCTCGCCCTCGCCGCTGAGGATGCCGCGCCGCAGGTCGTATCGCATCAGCGCCGTTGACGGCACGCGCGTGCGATAGGTCGGCGGCGGCGCATCCGTGTTCAGCGCCGCCGCCTCCGCGGGTCTGCATCCGATTCCAGCGCCCTGCAGCAGCAGAAAGGCGAACAGGGGCAGCGCCCTGACCCGTGCGTGCCATCGCGAGCGCAAACGCACGGCGTCGAACCAGGCCGCCCATGCCGCGAAGGGCCGGGCACGGCCTCGCGTGACTCGCGTGACTCGCGCGCCCTTGTCAAGGCCAGCGAAGCGGTCCGCGCCAGCAGCCATCGGCGGGGCGTCCGTGCGGCGCGGGGCGGGAGCAGCATCGAGCATCACGGGACAATGGTGCCATCGTCCACGACTCCGCGTCCCTCTGCCCGCCTGCCCACGCCATGAAGCTTGCCACCCTCAACGACGGCTCGCGCGACGGACAGCTCGTCGTCGTCTCCCGCGACCTCGGCACCGCGCACCACGCCAGCGCGATCGCCACCCGGCTGCAGCAGGTCCTGGACGACTGGAATTTCCTCTCGCCGCAGCTCGAGGATCTCTCGGCCGCACTCAACGCCGGCAAAGCGCGCCACGCCTTCCCCTTCGATCCCCGTCATTGCCTGGCACCGCTGCCCCGCGCCTACCGCTGGGTCGCGGCCGCCGACACCGCGGCCACAGTCCCACCGCTTTTCGAGCGCCGAAGCGATGCGCTCGCTGGCGCCACCGAGGAACTGACGCTTGCACAAGGAGAAGAATCGATCGACTGCTGCCCCATGCTCGTGGCGGTGAGTGGCGAGATCGCTGCCGGGGCGTCGCCGACGCAGGCACTGGAAGGCGTGCGCCTGTTGATGCTGGCCGCGGACTGGAGCCTGCCTGCGGTCGAGCAGGACGAGCTCGCGGCGGGCCTGGGGCTGCTGCACGGACGGCCGGTGACCGCCTTCGCACCCGTGGCCGTGACCCCCGACGAGCTGGGCGACGCCTGGCATGACGGGCGCGTGCATCTGCCGCTGCAGCTGGCCTGCAACGGCCGCGCGCTGACGGCCCGCGAAGGAGGAGCGGACGCGGGCCATGACTTCGGGGAGCTCCTGGCCGAACTGGCGCGCCGCCAGCGGCTCGAGCGCGGCAGCCTCGTCGGCAGCAGCCCCCTGCCAGGCGACGATCCGCAGCGCCGTATCCGGCTGCGTGCAGGCGACGTGCTGCGCATCGAGCTTCGCACCGCGACCGGTGCAAGCGTCTTCGGCGCGATCGAGCAGCGCGTGGCCGCAGCCCCCACGAGCTGAGCGCGCGGCGCACAATGCCGGGACCCGCAGCCACCACGCGCCTGATGCCATGAACACACCCGATTTCGCCCGCATGGTTCCCGGTTTCGACTTCCTGCAGAGCCTGATGAAGGGCGCGAGCGCCAGCCTGCCCGGAATGAGCCAGTGGATCGCGCCGACGCTGGACGCCGAGGAGGTCGACAAGCGCATCCAGGATCTGCGCACCGTGCAGTTCTGGCTGGAGCAGAACGCGAAGATGCTGGCGGCGACGATCCAGGCGCTCGAGGTCCAGCGCATGACGCTGGCGACGCTGCAGACGATGAACGTGCCGATGAGCGAGTTGCGCGAGTCGATGAAGATCGAGCCCTCGGCCTTCACGACGCGAAGCAGCAGCGGCGCAGCCGGGACGGGCCCCGAAGCCCCGGCCGCAGCCCGTCCGCTCGCGGGCGCCGACAGGCCGGAGCCCGGGCGCGCGCAAGCGCCCTTGGACAAGCCCTCGGACAGGCCCGCGGACGAGCCCGAGAAGGCTGCGACGCCAGCCGTGGATCCGCTGCAGTGGTGGGGCGCACTCACGCGCCAGTTCGCCGACCTGGCCGCCAAGACGATCCAGGAGATGCCCTCCGAAGCTGCCAACGTTTTCGCCAAGGCGACCGGTGCAGCCCGCGAAAGCGGGAGCGGCAAGGCGGATGCCGCCAAGCCGCGCGCGGCGAGCGGCAAGGCCGATGCGCCCAAGCGGAAGGCCCAGACCCGCTCCAGGGCCGGAGGGAAACCCGCAGGCGCCGGCAGCGGCGCCGATGGTTCCTGATCGCCCGCCCGCGCCGGACTCCGGGAAGCCCCGCGTTGTGGCCTCGAAGACGGCTCGCAATACTCGGGATTGACAACGCCCGGGCGTCCTGTTCCACCCGCTGCGCCCTTTTTCAACCTTCGGAGACTTCATGACCCCGACCTCCAAGCCCGCACCGCGCCGCCGCTTCCTGAAGACCGCAGCCGCTGCCACCGCCGGCGCCGGCGCCATGGCCACGCCGATGATCGCCAGCGCGCAGGCCGTATCGCTGCGCTTCCAGAGCACCTGGCCGGCCAAGGACATCTTCCACGAGTACGCGACCGACTTCGCGAAGAAGGTCAACGACATGGCCGGCGGCAAGCTCAAGATCGAGGTCCTGCCCGCCGGCGCCGTCGTCCCGGCCTTCCAGCTGCTGGAGGCGGTGAACAAGGGCACGCTGGACGGCGGCCATGGCGTCGTCGCCTACCACTACGGCAAGAACTCGGCGCTGGCGCTGTGGGGCTCGGGCCCGGCCTTCGGCATGGACCCGAACATGGTTCTCGCCTGGCACTACTACGGCGGCGGCAAGGCACTGCTCGACGAGATCTACAAGAGCCTGAACATGGACGTGGTCTCGTACCTGTACGGGCCGATGCCCACCCAGCCCTTCGGCTGGTTCAAGAAGCCGGTGGCCAAGCTCGCGGACATCAAGGGCACGAAGTTCCGCACCGTGGGTCTGGCCGTGGACATGTACAACGACATGGGCGCAGCGGTGAACCCGCTGCCCGGCGGCGAGATCGTGCCGGCGCTGGACCGCGGACTGATCGACGGGGCGGAGTTCAACAACTCCTCGTCGGACCGGGTTCTCGGCTTCCCCGATGTCGCCAAGGTCTGCATGCTGCAGAGCTTCCACCAGAGCGGCGAGCAGTTCGAGATCCTGTTCAACAAGGCCAAGTTCGACGGCCTGGCGCCGGAACTCAAGGCGATCATCGACTACGCCGTCCAGGCCGCCAGCGCCGACATGAGCTGGAAGGCGATCCAGCGCAACAGCGAGGACTACATCGAACTGAAGAAGGCCGGCGTCAAGTTCTACAAGACGCCGGACGCGATCCTGCGTGCGCAGCTTGGCATCTGGGACAAGATCACCGCCAAGAAGGGCGCGGAGAACCCCTCGTTCAAGAAGGTGCTGGACAGCCAGAAGGTCTTCGCCGAGCGCGCCGGCGCCTGGCAGAACGACTACACCGTCGACTACAAGATGGCCTGGAACCACTACTTCCGTCCGGGCGCGAAGAAGGGCTGAGGAGCCCGCCCGGCCGCATTCGAAAACCAGGGGCGCCTGCGGGCGCCCTTTTCATTCCAGGCCGCGGGCCAGGGAGACCCGATGCAAAGACTGCTGCTGCAGGTGGACCGCTTCTCCACCTTCGTGGGCAAGCTGTGTGCGTGGCTGATCGTCGTGCTCACGCTGATGATCACCTGGGAGGTGTTCTCGCGCTACGTCCTCAACGAGCCGCACGCCTGGGTTCTGGACGCGCAGATCATGCTCTACGGCACCCTCTTCATGACCGCCGGCGCCTACACGCTGAGCAAGAACGGCCATGTGCGCGGAGACGTGCTCTACGGCTTCTTCCGGCCGCGTACGCAGGCGACGATCGACCTCGCTCTCTACATCGTCTTCTTCCTCCCTGGCCTGATCGCGATGACCTGGGCCGGATGGACCTTCGCGCAGGAGTCGCTGGCCATCCGCGAGCAGACCTTCAACGCCGACCCGCTTCCGCTCTACCCGTTCAAGTTCGTCATTCCGCTGGCCGGGGCGGTGCTGCTGCTGCAGGGCCTGGTCGAGATCGTGCGCTGCGTGATCTGCCTGCGTGACGGCGAGTGGCCGGCGCGCGAGGAGGACGTCGAGGAAGTCGACGTCGACAAGCTCAAGGAGATGGTGCACGTGAAGGACGCCGACATCGACGCCGTCGACCGCCTCATGACCGCGCGCGAGCAGGAGGGCCGGGCATGAAGATGCGCAAGGAGCTCTGGTTCGGCTTCACGCTGATGGCGATCATCATCGCCGGCGCGCTCGCGATCATCGCCAGCGCCGAGACGATGACCAACGGCCACTACGGCCTGCTGATGCTCTCGCTGGTCGTCGTCGCGATCATGCTCGGCTTCCCGACGGCGTTCACGCTGATGGGCATGGGCATCATCTTCGCGTTCTTCGCCTACCACTCGGGCGGGCAGACCGTTGGCGGCGCCGCGAAGCAGACGCTGGACCTGATGGTGCAGCGCACCTTCTCGGTGATGGGCAACGACGTGCTGATCGCGATCCCGCTCTTCGTCTTCATGGGCTACCTGGTCGAGCGGGCGAACCTGATCGAGAAGCTGTTCAGGAGCATGCATCTGGCGCTGGCCCGCGTGCCGGGCTCGCTTGCCGTGGCCACGCTCGCGACCTGCGCCCTCTTCGCCACCGCCACGGGCATCGTCGGCGCCGTGGTCACGCTGATGGGCCTGCTCGCGTTCCCGCAGATGCTGCGCGCGGGCTACGACGTGCGCGTCTCCGCAGGGGCCATTACGGCCGGCGGCTGCCTGGGCATCCTGATCCCACCCAGCGGGATGCTGATCGTCTATGGGGCCACGGCCGGCGTCTCGGTGGTGCAGCTCTACGCCGGGGCCTTCTTCCCGGGCCTGATGCTGGCCGGCCTCTACATCCTCTACGTCATCCTGATTGCCAAGCTCTGGCCGGCCAAGGCGCCTTCGCTCTCGGCCGAGCAGCGCGCCGTTCCGCTGCCCCAGCCCTTGCTGTCGCTGGGCCTGAGCGGCGCGCGCAACGCGCTGACGGGACTGATCGGTGCGCTCAAGGGACCGAAGAACCAGCAGGTTCCGGCCGGCTACCTGCTCAAGCAACTGCTGATCGCGCTGCTGCCGGCGATCGTCTTCGCGCTGGCCGTGGGCCTGAGCTACCGTGCGGCCACGGCTCCGGCCGCGGTCGACGAGTTCATCGAGGAGCTCGAGGAGATCGGCAGCCGCAGCGACGCTTCGGTCAGCGGCTCGGGTCTGGCCGAGCCGTCGGCCGAGGAATCCAGCGAGGAAGCCGGCGGCGGCGGGCTGGCCGAACCGCCGGACGCAAGCGCCGAAGCTTCCGAGGCTGATCGCGGTGTTGCCGAACCGTCTGGCGCCGAGCCGGCCCCTGCGGGCGAGGATGTGCAGCCGGCCAAAGCGGACGCTAGCACGCAGGCCGGCACACCCGAGGCGGGCGAGTCGCCGGCGCTGTCCGGCGGCTGGTGGATCGGCGTGGGCGCTGGCGCGCTGGCGATGGTGATCCTGTACGCAATCCTCAGCTTCACGCGGCTGGAAGTCTTCAAGATGCTGCTCTCCAGCTTCTTCCCGCTGCTGATCCTGATCCTCGCGGTGCTGGGTTCGATCGTCTTTGGCCTCGCGACACCGACCGAGGCGGCCGCGGTCGGCGCCTTCGGCGGCTTCCTGCTCGCGGCGGCGTACCGCCAGCTCACGCTCGACGTGGTGCGGGAATCGGTCTACCTCACCGCCAAGACGAGCGCGATGGTCTGCTGGCTCTTCGTCGGCTCGGCGATCTTCTCCGCGGCCTTTGCGCTGCTGGGCGGGCAGGAACTGGTCGAGCAATGGGTGCTCGGCATGAACCTGAGCAAGATCGAGTTCATGGTCCTCAGCCAGATCATCATCTTCATCCTCGGCTGGCCGCTCGAGTGGACGGAGATCATCGTCATCTTCATGCCGATCTTCATCCCGCTGCTCGACCACTTCGGCGTCGACCCGCTGTTCTTCGGGCTGCTCGTCGCGCTGAACCTGCAGACCGCGTTCCTCAGCCCGCCGGTGGCGATGAGCGCCTTCTACCTGAAGGGCGTGGCGCCCCGGCACGTGACGCTGAACCAGATCTTCGCCGGCATGATGCCCTTCATGGGCATCCAGGTCCTGGCGATCGTGATCCTCTACCTCTGGCCGAGCATCGGCCTGTGGCTGCCGACGGTGCTCTACCGCTGAGTCGCACGCGGCCCGCGGCGGGACGACCCTGCCGCGGGCCCTGCGTCCGCGCATCGCGCCGGGCTGCAGGGCATCCCGCCCGGGCGCCGCTTCGTCGCAGGCACAGGGTGCACAGGCGCTGCGCTGCGTAGAGTGCGCCGCAGCCGATGACGATGCCGCGATGAACGCCGCCCCTGCCGCCACGACCTGGTCCGAACGCCGCCAGCGCCTTTCCGCCGCGCTGCTGCGCGGCTTCCACCGCTACGCCGCCTGGCTGGTCGGCATCAGCTGGACGCGCTTCATCCTGCTCTCGATCGGCCTCATGATCATCGCCAGCATCGCCGAGCAACTGCCGCCCTTCAGCTGGCGGGTGACGGAGACCATCGAGCGCAGCGCGCCCGGCGCGTCCAAGACCCCGGTGCCGCCTGCGCCGCCCACGCCGCCGAAGACGCCGACCGGCAGCGCCGACGCGCCAGAGCCGGCGAACCGCACCGAGCCCCCGGCCAGCGAGGCGAGCCCGACCGAAGGCCTGGACATTTCCATCGACGAGCGCGGCCTGCGCATCAAGTTGCGCGGCAAGGCGAAGTCCGTGCCGGCCGTACCCGCCGCAGCCTCCGCCGCGGGGTCGGGCGCGTCCGCGGCACCGGCGGCGCCCGCTGCAAGCCCTGCGTCGGCAGGGCCGCCCACCGCCGCCGCCTCCGAGCCGGCCGGAATCGTGATCCGGCTGCCGGCCGGCGTCGACGGCGCCGCCGTGCGCGAGGCGGTCGACGAGGCGCGCCGCGCCATCGAGGAAGCGGTGGCCGAGCAGCGCGAAGCCGAGCGCGAGGCACGCCGCGCCGAGCGCCAGGCGCGGACGGCCGAACGCGAGGCGCGCGAAGCCGGCGTCGAGGGCGACGAGGCCGGCGGCCGCATCAAGCGCATCCGCCGCGTGCAGTGGGGCGACTTCCTCGACGACCTGGCGCTGCTGTGGATCATCGCCTCGGCGATCATCAAGGCCACCTACAAGGGCCGCCTGCAGGCCGAGGTGCAGGCCGCGCAGGCCACCGAGACGGCCGAGGCCGAGTCGCTCAAGCGCCAGCTCGCCGAGGCGCGCATGGCGGCGATGCAGGCGCAGATCGAGCCGCACTTCCTCTTCAACACGCTGGCCTCGATCGACCACCTGATCGAGACCGACCCCCAGCGCGCCAGCCGCATGCAGAGGAACCTGATCGCGCTGCTGCGCGCGAGCATGCCGGACCTGCGCGACAACGGTGCTGGCGGACGCGGCAGCGCGCGCCCGCTGGGTCGCGAGCTGCAGGTCATCCGCCCCTACCTCGAGATCCTCAAGGTGCGCATGGAGGAGCGCCTGCAGACGCAGATCGACGTCCCCGCGGGCCTGCACTCCGCCGAGTTCCCGCCGATGATGCTGCAGACGCTGGTCGAGAACGCGATCAAGCACGGCCTCGAACCCAAGCCCGAGGGCGGCACGCTGACGGTGCACGCGGAGATCGTCGACGGCCGGCTGCAGGTCAGCGTCGCCGACACGGGCCTGGGCTTCGGCCAGGCGGCGACCGCCGGCACGGGTGTCGGCCTGGCCAACATCCGCGAGCGCCTGCGCCTGCTGCACGGCGCGCAGGCCGCGCTGACGCTGCAGGAGAACCCCGGCGGCGGTACGCTTGCCACCATCGCCGTGCCCTACCGCAGCGTCATCGCGGAGCCCAGCGCGGCCGAAGCCGCCACCGCGGACACGGCGGCGGCCCCCGCCTCCGACCCGCCCACCCAGGCCTGAGCCCGTGAACCAAGCCCTGCCGCCGCCCGCACATCCGCTCCCGCATCCCCGCGCCGTGCTCGCCGACGACGAACGCCTGATGCGCGAGCAGTTGCGCGCGCGCCTGGCCGAGGCCTGGCCGGAGCTCGACATCGTCGCCGAGGCGAAGAACGGCCTGGAGGCGGTGGCGCTCGTCGAGCAACACCGGCCCGAGGTCGTCTTCCTCGACATCCGCATGCCCGGGGCCAGCGGCGTCGAGGCCGCGCGCCGGATCGTGCAACTGCCGCCGTGCCGGCGGGGGGACGAAGGCGAGGACGACGAGCTGCTGCCGGAGATCGTCTTCATCACCGCCTACGACCAGCACGCGGTCGAGGCCTTCGAGCAGGGCGCGGCCGACTACGTCCTCAAGCCCGCGGAGCGCGAGCGCCTGGCCGTCACGGTGGCCAGGCTGCAGCGCCGGCTGGCCGCACGCGCCCGCGGCGAGGTGACCGCCGACGCGCCCGGCGCGTCGCTGCAGCAGCTCCTGCACCAGCTCGGCGCGCACCTGCAGCCGGGCGCGCCGCCGCAGTACCTTCAGTGGATCCAGGCCAGCGTGGGCAGCGGCGTGCAGATGATCCCGGTCGACGAGGTGCTTTTCTTCATCAGCGACGAGAAGTACACGCGCGTGCAGACGGCGCAGCAGGAGGCGCTGATCCGCAAGCCGATCAAGGAACTCGTCGACGAGCTCGACCCGAAGCAGTTCTGGCAGATCCACCGCAGCACGCTGGTCAACACGCGCGCCATCGCCGCCGTCACGCGCGACTTCCGCGGCCGCCAGATCGTCAGCATCAAGGGCCACCCCGAGAAGCTCGAGGTCAGCCGCAGCTACTCGGGCTTGTTCAAGGGGATGTGAGCCTCGCGCAGGTCACTGTCCCCGCCTCACACCTTGGTCGAGACGTAGACCCCCTGCTGGCGCAGCAGCTGCAGCGTCAGCAGCTCGCCGTGCAGCAGCCAGCCCTCGGCCTGGCGCTGGCAGCCGACGACCACGGCCACGCCGTCGAAGCCGGCGGTCATCACGCGCATCGCGCTGCGCGGCGCGGCGGGCAGCGGCGAGAGCAGGCTCAGGCCACCCAGCGAGAGGTCGCGCAGGCGCACCGCGTGGTCGCCGGCGACGCCGGGCAGGCGCAGCGTGGCGCCGATCGGCCGCGCGTTGCGCGGACTGCGGCGGCGGCCGAAGAGCTCGCCGCGGTCGGCGGCGGGCCGACGGAACAAGGGGCTTCCGCAGTTGCTGCAGCGCGTGTCGGCGTGTACAGCCGATGGCAGCGACCGGCGGCAATAGGGGCAGCAGCGATCGGCCAGCCAGGTGGCCGGATCGTGTGCGGCGAGTGCCTCTTCCGCGCTGGCGCCCGCCGCGGCTTGCGCGGCCGGGCGCGTTCGCCCCGCCTGTCCTGCCTCCAGCGCCCGGTCGTAGGCGCGCCGGCGCTCCGGGTCGGCGAGCACCGCATAGGCGGCGTTGATGCGGGCAGCCGCCTCGGGGTCGCCGCCGAGGTCGGGGTGCGAGCGCAGCGTGCTCATCAGCGTGCGGTAGCTGGCGCGGATGACTTCCAGCGGCGCTTCGGGTTGCACATGCAGGATGCGATAGAGATTGCGACGTTCCTCCGGCATCGGTCCGATCCTCCAGGCGGCCTTCTCGTTCGTACCGGACTTATCGGCCATGCTCCGCCGTACTTGAGCCCGCGGAGCGCGCCGACGCGAGCCACGACGCGATGCACGCCTGCGCCAGCCAGTAGGTCGACAGCACCCACACGCCGGCCAGCGGCAGCGGCATCGAGAAGCGGTTGACCGCGAGCAGCGTGTCGCTGGCCAGGAAGAGCAGCCCGCCCAGCGCGAGTCGCCGCGCCGCGGCATCGTGCAGCGCACTGCGCCAGAGCACCGCCGCCTGCGCCGCCATCGACGCGAGCGCGGCCACGTAGAGCGCCACCGGCAGGCGCAGCACCTTCGGCACGTCGGGCCAGAGCAGGGAGAAGACGAGAGCGGCGACGATCGCGTAGACCACGAAGGGCCCGCGACGCGCGGCCAGCGGCTGCACGCGGGCGAACGCCGCCAGGTAGGCCAGGTGCGCGAGCAGGAAGCTCACGAGCCCGGGGACGAAGCCCTGCCGCCACAGCAGCGCGACGTCGCCGACGAGCGAGAGGACGAGCCCGATGAGCACGGCGCGCCGCTGCGCGGGCGTCCCGCGGCCGCGCGGCCAGGCCATCGCGATGATGAGCATCGTCGTCAAGGGTTTGAAGACGAAGTACAGCCGCACCTCGCCCAGCAGACCCTCGTTCGACGCCATCGCCAGCAGCGCCGAGACGATGCTTGCAAGCAGCCAGGGCAGGCGATCGAAGGCAGGCACGGGGACCCTGCGTCAGGCCGAAGGCGAAGGCACCGGCTCGGACGAGGACGAGGCCCTGGCCGCGAGCTCGGCGCGCAGGCGCCTGAGGCGCTCGCGCGCGTCCTCCTTGGGTGCGGCCGCGTCGAGCTTCATCTCGGCGATGAAGCGGCTCGGGACGCCGGCGACCATCTCGCGCCCGCGCTTGCGCCGGCGCAGCGTGCTGACCACCAGCGTGCGCCGGGCACGCGTGATGCCCACGTACATCAGCCGCCGCTCCTCCTGCAGCCGCTCGGGCGTGATCGGCTCGTCCCCCGAGCCGAAGGGCAGCAGGCCCTCGTTGACCCCGGCAAGCATCACGTGCGGCCATTCCAGGCCCTTGGCCGCGTGCAGGGTCGACAGCGTCACGACGTCCTGCTCGTCACCGCGCTCGGCCAGGCTGATGATGACGCTGATCGTCTGCGCCACCTGCAGCAGCGTCTGCGGCTCGCTTACGAAGGTCCCGCCCTCCTGCGTGATCTCGCCGCCGCAGCGCCGCGCGATCCAGTCGACGAAGTCGAGCACGTTGCTCCATCGCGCCGCGGCGAGCTTCTCGCGGTCCTCGCCGTCGTAGAGGTGCTGCTCGTAGCCGATGCCGGCCAGCCACTGCATCAGCAGCGCGCGCACGTCCTCGCCGCCGCGGACATGGCCGGCGCGGTGCTGCAGCTCGTTGACCTCGCGCCCGAACTCGTGCAGCGCCTCGATCGCGCGCCCGCGCAACAGCGCCGGCAGGCTCGGGGAAAAGAGCGCCTCGAAGAGGCTCGTCCGGCTTCTCGCCGCGAACTCGCCGAGCGTGGCCAGCGTCTGGTGGCCGATGCCGCGCCGCGGCGTCGTCGCCGCGCGCAGGAAAGCCGGGTCGTCGTCCTCGTTGACGAGCAGGCGCAGCCAGGCGCAGAGATCCCGGATCTCGGTGCGGTCGAAGAAGCTGGTGCCGCCCGAGACCTTGTAGGGAATCTGGGCGGCGCGCAGCTTCTGCTCGAAGGCGCGCGCCTGGTGATTGGCGCGATAGAGGATCGCGAAATCGGCGAGCTTGACGCCAGCTTGCGCGCGCAGCGCCTGGATGCGCGCGACGGCGCGCTCGGCCTCGTGCTCCTCGCTGTCGCACTCGATCACGCGCACCGGTTCGCCGTCGCCGAACTCGCTCCACAGCTTCTTCTCGTAGAGCTTGGGGTTCTGCGCGATCACCGCGTTGGCCGCGCGCAGGATGTGTCCGGTGCTGCGGTAGTTCTGCTCGAGCGGGATCAGCTCGAGCGCCGGGTAGTCCTGCGGCAGGCGCCGGAGGTTGTCGATCGTCGCGCCGCGCCAGCCGTAGATGCTCTGGTCGTCGTCGCCGACCGCGGTGAAGGGTGTTGCATCCGGTCCGCTGCCGACGAGCGCGCGCAGCAGCTCGTACTGCACCGCGTTGGTGTCCTGCACCTCGTCGATCAGCACATGGGCAAAACGCTGCTGCCAGCGCACCCGCGCCTCGTCGTCGCGCTGCAGCAGCGCAAGCGGCAATCCGATCAGGTCGTCGAAGTCGACCGCCTGGTACGCGGCCAGCCGCTCCTGCACGCGGCGCATCACGCGGGCAGCGACGCGCTCGTCGTCACTCGAGGCCGCGCGCTCGGCGGCATCGACGTCCAGCCCCTGGTTCTTCCAGAGGCTGATCGTCCACTGCCAGCGGCGCGCGAGCGCGTTGTCGGCACAGCCACCGGCGTCGCGGATCACGCCCAGCAGGTCGTCGGCGTCGAGGATGCTGAAGTTGGGCTTGAGCCCGATGCGCTGCCCGTCCTCGCGCAGCATGCGCACGCCCAGCGCGTGGAAAGTGCTCACGACGAGCTCGCGCGCCGCGCGCGGGCCGACCAGCGCCTTCGCGCGCTCGCGCATCTCGGCCGCAGCCTTGTTCGTGAACGTGATCGCCGCGATGCGCGAAGGCTCGGTGCCGGCCTGCAGCAGCCGCGCGATCTTGTGCACAATCACCCGCGTCTTGCCCGACCCGGCCCCAGCAAGCACCAGACAGGGGCCGCGCAGGTGATGCACGGCCTTCATCTGGGCGGGGTTCAGGTGGGCGGCGCGATCGTTGGCAGTCATCCCGGGCAAGGCGGACAAGCGGAAATCATAGCCAGCTTGCAGCCGCGCCCGATCGATGCTTGCGGCAATCGGGGAGAATGCCCGGTTCAACCATGGTCGCCCAGGACTTGTCTCGCCCCTCGCTGATCAGCGTCATCGTCCGCAGCATGGATCGCCCAAGCCTTGGGCAGGCGCTGGCGTCGATCGCCGCACAGGAAGCGGGTTCCGTCGAAGTGGTGCTGGTCAATGCCCTCGGGGAAACGCATCGCCAACCTCCGACGTCGGCCGGTTCGCATGCCATCCGCTGGACCCAGACGGGACGCCCTTTGCCGCGCTCGATCGCCGCGAACGTGGGGCTCGACGCCGCCCAGGGTGCGCGGATCATCTTCCTCGATGACGACGACATCTTCCTGCCCGGACATCTTGCGCGGCTGGCATCCGCCCTCGATGGATCACCCGACGCGGTGGCGGCCTACGCCGACGTGGAATTCGGCAGCGAAACGGAGGACGGCTGGGTGTCGGAGCATGTCTTTGCCGCCGAATTCGACACGACGCGCCTGCGCTTCGAGAACTATCTGCCACTCCATGCGGTGATGGTCGATCGTAGCCGCGGCGACGCCCGCCACTGCCGCTTCGACGAGAGTCTCGAACTCTTCGAGGATTGGGACTGGTGGCTGCAGCTGATGCGGCAGGGTCGATTCGTTCACGTTCCGGGGGTCTCCGCGCGCTACCGTCGTTCGGTAACCGGTGACGCGGGCGGGACCGACGGCTCTGGCGTGTTCGATCAAGGGATACGAACAGCGCAAGTGCGGGAACACCTGCTCCTGAAATGGCTGCAGCGCGATACGCCGCAGGAGCGACTCGGTCTGCTCCTGGCTTTGCAGACGGAATACCGATCAGCCCGCCATGCGGACGCGCAACTCGGCGTGGCGCAGCAGACGGGGCAGGAGCTGCACGCGAGGCTGGCGCATCGCGAACGAGAGTTGGCGGACGCCGGCGCGCAGCTGGACGACGTGCGCAGGGTGTTGGCTGCGCGCGAACGCGAACTTGCCGACGCGATGGCGCAGATCGATTCGCTGCGCACCATCCTGGCTGCGCGCGAGCGCGAGATCGGCGATTTTCACGAACTTGTGGGTGAGCTGCGACGGATCCTGTCGGCGCGCGACGAGGAAATCGCGAACCTGAGAGCAGCACTCACCCCCCCACAGCAATCATGACTCCACAGGCTACGCGTGGCGCGACGGTCTTCACGATCGTCTCGCGCAACTACCTTCATTTCGCCCTCAATCTGATGGCCAGCGTCGGTGTTCACATGCCGACTGCGCGTCGATTGATCGTGCTGTGCGACGCCACCGACAGCCTGCCTCCCCCACCCAGCGGCGTGGAATACATCGGCGTCGTCGACCTCGGCATCCCTCACCTGGACCGCATGGCAGTCCAGTACACGATCCTCGAATTGAACACGGCGATCAAGCCCTTCGTGTTCACCCACTTGCTCGCCGAGGAATCGGCCGATCGGATCATCTACTTCGACCCTGACATCCAGCTCTACGGCAGCGGCGAGCCGCTCCTGAAGCGGCTCGAGACCGCCGAGGTCGTGCTCACGCCGCACCTCACGGCCCCGCTGGCGGACGACAAGCATCCCTCCGACCTGGCGATCCTTCAAAGCGGGACGTACAACCTGGGCTTCCTGGCCTTGCGGCGCAGTGCGCAGACCCGGGGGCTGGTGCAGTGGTGGGCCTCGAAGCTCGAGCGCGACTGCGTCGTCGACATCGCGCGCGGACTGTTCACCGATCAGAAATGGATGGACCTGGTTCCCGGCTTCTGCGCGCACACGCATGTCGAGCGCCACGCCGGCTGGAACGTCGCCTACTGGAATCTTGCCCACCGCAATGTGGCGGGCGACACCGAGGCGGGATATACCGTCAACGGCCAGCCGCTCTTCTTCTTTCACTTCTCGGGCTACAGCGCGGGCAGCCGGTCGATCAGCAAGCACCAGGACCGATTCACGCTCGATGCCTGCACGCCCGCGGTCCAGGCCTTGTTCGCGGACTATGACCGCGACGTCGCCGCTCGAGGGCGCGAAACGTACGCGAGGATTCCGTACGCCTTCGCGACCCTGGCCGACGGCACGCCCTTGCCGGACTGCGCCCGCCGGCTCATCCGCCAGGAGCTCGACTGGAACCAGGCCGTACCGGACCTTCGCAGCGCCGACGGCGCGCGCTTCCTCATCGCCTACCTCACGGCCCCCATCGACAACCGTGAGCCGCCGCTGTCGCGACTGGCGCTGCAACTCCACCGCGAACGCGAAGACTTGCGCCTGGTCTTCCCGGACGTGCTCGGCGCGCATCGCCAGGCCTTCGTCGACTGGTTTCGCGGTCGCGCGGGCGAGGAGGCCAAGGTGCCTGCCGTCCTGATGGGGGCGGCGCCCTCCGCCGCTGGATCCCCTCCGCCTGCCGGGGCCCACCCGCCGTCACCGCCGCATCCGGAGCCCGGTCCAGCGGCAAAACGCGCGCCGTGGTCGGCGCTTCCCTACCGCATGGCCTACCGCCTGGCCTGGAACGCGCGTGGCCTGCTGCGACCACTGACCACGCCGCAAGTACGCGCGCGCGTGCGCAGCCACCTGGTGCGCCGTGCCTATCCGGCGCAGCCCGCGGCGATTGCGCCGTTCGCGCCGTCCGCATCGAAAGCGCTGCCGTTCGGCGTCACCGTCATCGGCTACGTTCACGCCGAGAGCGGCGTCGGAGAGTCGGCACGCTGCACGCTACGCGCGCTGGCCCAGTCCTCGGTGCCGCATGCCGTGCACGACTTCCGCGATGGCAACGTCTCGCGCATGGGCGAGACCCTCGACGCCGCCGTGCAGGTCGGCACTCGCCACGCGATCAGCCTCTTTCACATCAACGCCGACCAGATGCCCCACGCGCGGGCCGCCCTCGGCGACCGATGGTTCGGTGTGCCGTATCGCATCGGATTCTGGGCCTGGGAGCTGGAGCAGTTCCCCGACGAATGGCTGGGCGCCTTCGATCTCGTCGATGAAGTCTGGGTGCCCTCCACCTTCTGCCAGCAGGCGCTTGCAGCGCGGTCGCCCGTGCCCGTACTGGTGATGCCGCACGCGGTCGCCGTTCCCGATGCCGGGCACGGCGAGCGATCGCGTTTCGGCCTGCGCCCCGACAGCGTCGTCTTCCTCGCGATGGCCGACGTGATGAGCAGCACGGAGCGCAAGAACCCCTTCGGGGCCATCGAAGCCTACCTGCGTGCGTTCCAGGCGCGAAGCGACAAGGTCGAACTGGTCGTCAAGGTCAGCAACGGCGAGCGTGATCCCGCATCCATGCAGCGATTGCGCGCGCGGGTCCAGGGGCAGCACGGCATTCGCTTGATCGAGGAGCCGCTCGATCGCCCGACGCTCAATGCGCTCATCGAAAGCGTCGACTGCTTCGTCTCGCTGCACCGCGCCGAGGGCTTCGGGCTGGTCAACGCCGAGGCGATGGCCCGCGGCAAAGTGGTCGTTGCGACCGCCTGGTCGGGCAACATGGACTTCATGAACGCCACGAACTCGCTGCCCGTCGACTACCGATTGCGGGCGATCGACCGGGACATCGGACCCTACCGGGCGGGGCAACGTTGGGCCGAACCCGACCTGGACGACGCCGCAGGCAAGCTCGTCGCCGTGGCAACCGACGAGACCTTGCGGCATCGCCTAGGCCAGCGCGCGCGCGCGGACGTGCAGGCACGGATCGCACCGCCGGTCGTCGCCGCACGGATCGAAGCACGCCTTCGGACCCTCCGGCAACGGCGCGGCCTCGGCTGAGGGGCGGACGCTCCGGAACAGGCCATTGACATCAGCCTGCATCAACGCCTGGCGCTTGCGCTGCACGTCGCGGATCACCGCTTGACGGTACGCCCCAGCCTCTTGAACTGGCTTAGCGTGGGCCAGCTAGGAGTCTGCGCGGCAGAAGTTCAGCGCACGAGGGATCTGCAGTAGTGGAGCGGCATCGGAGGTCTCGCTGGCCGTGATCAGCGCCTTGGGGACGCTGAAGTTGCCCCCGTTTCGCGGACACCGATCCTGTTGAGACAAGGAGTCCCGAAATGCCTGTATCCAAGCCCCCGTACCCGGCGGAGTTTCGTCAGCAGATGG
>Ga0116142_10000584_pt1 | contig 47929 bp, 43 predicted proteins | sample AD_UKC033_MetaG_FD_89785 | JGI IMG/M metagenome (GOLD analysis project Ga0116142, IMG submission 89785) | Active sludge microbial communities of municipal wastewater-treating anaerobic digesters from USA - AD_UKC033_MetaG | ecosystem: Engineered > Bioreactor > Anaerobic > Digestate | place: USA... | reverse complement strand
GGCCCAGAGCGAGATGCAACAAGCTACATCGACAAAAGCGGAAAAACCTGTACAGGCTAAAACGCCGACTTCTGCAGAGATCAAAACAGAGGCTGCAAAACCCATAGAGACTAAAACTTCTACAGGCACGCCACCACCCAATCCTAAGGACTATAAGATTGAAGCTAAAGCCCAGACCAAACAAATGCTGGATAAAATCCAGACAGAATTGAAAGCGCAAAAGGCTCAAGAGGCAACACAAAAGCCGGAGCGGTCTAAATCAACTGGAAAAGACGAAAGTTTGAAGGGCCAATTCCGCAAGCCGGAACAACCACCCGTTAAGGAAGAAGACCATCAAAGAAAGACCAAAGCCGAGGCAGAGAAGAAACGTCAGGACATTCCTCCGGAATACCGCGCGCCACCTTATACAAAAGAAGAACTGAACCCGAAACAGAAATCGGGGCCTAAAGCATCAACCTCACAGCAAGGCGAAAGTGTCTTGGATAAATTCAAAAAGATGTGGAAGCAGGAATCCGCTAAACCGCAGTCAAATCCCGAGCAACCAAAACAACAAGCCAAACCCAGAAGGCCGATGTCCTCATCCTTTAATCAGGCATCAAAGAGTGCAGATATCAGTAAACAAAGAAAAAATGCTCCTCGCTCAGATATATAACTCAATCATAGGCCTATGCCGTCGTAATATGAACCGTAAAAGTTTTTAAATGAAATTCTAATTCGAAGTAATAATGCTTGATATAAATCAAGCGCAATTACTACAGCATAAAGTAATCTTGTATCTCCCGTTGATCTACAGTCCGGCGTATTATGTTTATTGAAAAAATAATGTGGTATAAAAAATGAAAGATTTAGAAGAGAAATTAGAAATTCTGATACTACAATCTCAAGATTTTCTGGACTATATGCTGATAAATTATGAGAACTCGAATAATACAAAAGAACAATGTTTAGAACTTGCTCTTTCATTAGAGAATATTAAAAAGGCCAAGAATAATTTGAGTCAATTCGGAAAGTTAACAGGCTCTTCATGAACTCTGAACAACGCTACAAGAGACAAATTAGCCTCCCAGAAATCGGAGACGAAGGACAGCAGAGGCTCCAAAAGGCGTCAGTTCTATGCGTTGGCGCGGGAGGCCTAGGCTCTCCTGCTCTTCTTTACTTGGCAGCAGCTGGTATAGGGCGAATTGGCATTATTGATTTTGACCATGTTGATCTTAGCAATCTTCAAAGGCAGATCCTATTTACTGTCAATGAAATCGGAAGTTCAAAAGCAGAACTGGCAAAGAAAAAACTATTATCTCTTAATCCAGAAATTGACATTGAAGTCTATAACGAACAACTTAATGCGCAGAATGTTGAGAATTTGTTCCAATCTTATGATCTCATTATCGATGGAACAGATAATTTTGAAACAAAATTTTTAATCAATGATGCTGCCATAAAATATCAGAAACCATGGATTTACGGAGCCATTCAAGGATTTGATGGACAAGTCTCGGTATTTGATGCTCTCTATGGCCCCTGCTATCGGTGCCTGTATCCTGAAAAGCCAAAGATCCATATCGCCAATTGCGCTGAGTCCGGGGTAATTGGCGCAGTGGCCGGAATAATAGGTGTCACACAGGCATTGCAGGCCATCCAAATGATTGTGAAACACAAAAGTTTTGCCCCACTCGTAGGAAAGCTTTGGGTTATTGACAGCCATACAATGGAGACAAAAACATTAAGCATCCCTAAGAATCCTGCCTGTCCAACCTGTTCAAAAGAACATCAAGATATTGCCCTAAATTTCAGCTCTCCCGTTTGTTATTTTATTCCAGAAGTTTCCCCGGAACAGGTCTGCATGATGAAGAATATTGTCCTGATCGATGTCAGAGAACAAGAGGAATGGGATGCGGGACATATAGATGGTGCACTCCACCATCCTTTGTCAGAAATAAAAAAAGAAAATATGCCAGTACGACATCAAGATAAAGATATTGTTCTATACTGCCGAAAAGGTTTTAGAAGTCTTGAGGCGGCTCGTCTTCTTAAAGATTGCGGTTTTCCGGACATATACAGCCTGTCTGGTGGTTATGAAGCCTGGGTTAAAAAATCCTCACCATCCCGCCAAAACGAAACAGAAGTCTGAGAGCAACATACAATATCAAAAGCGCCGTCAATTTTTTTATCATTTCTGTATTAAGACGTTCCGCTCCCATCAACGATCCTATCTGGCCGCCTAACAAAACTGACGGAAACAGAAGCCAATATGATGAAAGTGATAACAGTAGATCGCTTTCATTCAGCTTCATGATTTGCCCTAAAAGTCCTGCAAGTGAGTTAACCAAAATAAACAGGCTGCATGTTCCTGCAATATTTTTAGAGTTATCCCAATTAAGAATATGAAGAATCGGAGCAAGAAAGATACCACCACCAATACCCGTTAGCCCTGCAAGAAAACCCAATCCTCCACCAATGACTGGAGGAAGGAAATCTATAGAGGAAGATATATTTTTCTGCTCCATATCAAGCAGATGTTTTGGCTTAGCAGGCCACAACATCTGCAAAGAAGATATAAATAATGAACAGCCCAAAATTCCGACAAATATAAACTCAGGAATATTAATTCTTCCTCCTACCCAGGCCGCTGGTACCGAAAGAAATACCCAGGGAAGTATCTTTTTGATCCTGATATGTCTATTTTTTGAGAAGCGCCATACCCCACCACTGACAACAATTAAATTGCAGATCAATGAAACAAGGGGCAATATTTTATAATCAGCATCCCCCAAAACCAATAGAGCATTGTAAGTTGATCCACCACCAAACCCGACACATGCATAAAGAAAAGCGGTTATGAAGAACAAAAACGAAAAAAATATCATGCATCAATGATCTTTCTTTTAGGGCGCGTATCTGATCTGACATCAACCTGCAACAAAATAGTCAAACCGTCTTGAACGATACAAACCCCATCACGATCTTTCCCCATATTTTCCAATTCTTGCAATTTTTTTTCAGGAACTCTTAGAAAAACGACAAAATTTTCATCAATAGAAAATTCATCCTTCAGAGAATTTACAGGCTCAATTAGAAAAGAAATTTTTCTTTCCGGAACAATCACAGTTTCATTCAAAGGAATTCCGCCAATAAGCTGTTTTAGTTCAACCTCGGATATTTTGAATATTACTGACTGTGATGAGAACTTGATATTCATGCTGTTATAACCTCTCCCCATTCCTCTGGAGTATTAATATTTTTCATGTATGGAACAAAAGGCTCTGGCATGTTGATCGGCTTAATCTCTAGCTCCTTCAACATTTGCCGGATAGAACGTGCATTTGTTCTTTTGTATGGCGCAGATATATAAATTGGCAATGGCCTATCCTCAAAATATCCGCCATCAGGACAACTCAACAAAGCCTCAAGAATTTCAGGATACAAAAGCGGCATATCAACAGGAATAAAAAGAAACCCTTTTACATCTGCATTTGCAAACATAATATCCTCTATCGCTTTTACAGGGCCCTGAAATTTTTCCCTGTCAGGAATACATTCGTAGCCATCAACCGAACCGCTGATAAGAACTCGCCCAAGACCGGTACTTCTCAATATCAGTTGCATATGATCGATAAGAGGAACCTGATTATAGGAAAGAAAGGCCTTATTTGTTCCCATACGGCTTGATTTACCGCCTGCCAAAACAACGCCAACAATCCCCCTTCTATCCAGCATGCTGTTTTCCTTCGCACCTTCCACAGCAAATAATGCTATCTTGGGCATCTGAATTTAGTGAATGACCGGGCAGCCAATCACTGATCCCATCATGATAATGCTCTTTTTTCCAGACTGGGGCGCGCTTCTTGATTTCTTCTATAACATAGCGACAAGCCTCGAAGCTTTCAGCGCGATGTGGAGAACTTACAGCTATCACAATGCTAATGTCACCGACTTTCAGTTCTCCTTGAAAATGTGACACAAAATACCGCGTTCCCGGCCAAATTCCTTGCGCCTCGGCACAAATTTCTTGAAAGGTATTGCTTGCTAAAATATCATGAACATCATATGTGATGCCCGTAACTTTCTTTCCGGAATGATTGTTACGAACAATCCCTATAAATGTGTCAATAGCCCCTTGGCTAGCATCAGAAACAAATTCGATTGCTCTGGCTGGGTTGATCTCTACACGACTAATCTCGGTAAAAATATTCTGCTGCGGCATATCATCCTCCACAAACAGGCGGTAAAATAGATAGCTCCATAGGAGTATGAACAATATATTCTCCGGGCAGTATCCCTGAATCATTGGCCAATACAGAGTGATCTACGATATCTCTGTACTTTTCCCCAAGGTAATTTGCAATAGCCGACTTAATGACCTCAACGGAGCTATCTGTATTAACATCAACATCTATCACGTCTCCGAATTGACGGAACATGCCAAAACATCTGATGGATACTCTAATTCCTTCCATTTTTATACTCCATATCCTTGTTTTCTGATTTTATTGAGAGCATCCCCAATAAAAGGAGAAATAATATCCCAACATTCCTGAACAGCTTTAGGACTTCCTGGAAAAGCTACAATAAAAGTTGAGCCCAACATCCCGGCCGTCATGCGTGACAACCATGCCGTATCCGTATAATTCAAACTCTCCGCACGAAGAAAATCTCCAAATCCGTCCAGCATTCTGTCACATACATTTTCCAAGACATCAGGTGTTACATCTCTAGGCCCGGGCCCCGTCCCTCCGGAAGCAATAACAATATCAGGATGAAAAGTCTGACAATGTGCCTTAAGTGTTTCCGAGATTGTCTGCGCATCATCAGGAATGACTTTATATTCCATGATCTCTGCTCCCGCAGATTTCAGGCAATCAACTAGAATTGGGCCAGATTGATCCTCATAAGTCCCAATGGAGGCACGATCGCTCATCACAATAACGCCAGCCTTCTTACCGGAAAGAAAATATGGAGACGGCAGTTGCTCTGATAGCCAGTCGGGAATGCCATCAGAGTTCATCCAAACACCACTTTTCCCTCCCGTCTTAACCAAAAGTTTTATATTTCCTATAGAAAGGTTGGCATATGTTCCCTTTGTTAAATCCCAAATTGTCAAAAGGGCAGCATTCACTCCGGCAAGAGCTTCCATCTCTACACCTGTTTTGGCGAAAGCCGCAGCCTGAGCATAAACAGTGATAGAATTCTGTTCCCTGTTCATTTCACAATGAATAGTAACCTGATCCAAAGGTAAAGTATGACACATAGGAATCATATTCGGAGTGTTCTTTGCTCCCATAATCCCGGCAGCTTCAGCCAAAGCCAGTACATTTCCTTTCGGCAAAGTTCCATTGACTATGGCGTTAAATGCTTCTTCATTCATAGTAATAGTCCCACACGCAACTGCCCTGCGCCGCGTCGGACGTTTCCTTCCCACATCAATCATTCTAAAATTTGTTTTTTTCGTAGATGGAAAACTTATGATATTTTTTTCATTCGGCATGGCTATCCTCCTATCGATGCCAGATGTGGAGTTGCTCCACTGTTTCCTTCATGCAAAAAATGGGATGATTTTTTATAGACCATCAATGATACGATTTGATCCTGAAGCTCTTGTTTTTGTTCATCCTGTTGTAAGAGATGCCGCAAAGAATAGCCCCCTTCTCCAAATAGGCACAAATGCAATGCACCTTTGGATGAAACACGCAATCGATTGCACGATGTGCAAAAATCCTTTGAATAGGGAGCAATCAATCCTATTTTACCAACACTCTTTGGGTGATAGAATTCAACGGCCGGTCCAGCCCCATCTTCACGAGCCTGGACATGCCATCCCAAAGACAAAAGCCTGTTGCTAATCACAGATCCTGACAGATGATGCCTCTTGAAATAGTCCTGATTATTTCCAGTACGCATTAATTCGATGAAGCGTAACGAAACAGGTTTATCATCTACAAAACGGATAAAGTCATCCAGCTCTGTATCATTCAATCCCTTTAATAAAACGGTATTAATTTTTACTGTACTAAAACCAGCTGCAAAGCAGGCCTCCAGACCATCCATGATTTCCAAAAGCCTGTCATGCCCCGTGATTGTTTTAAACTGTTCGGGTTTCAAGGAATCAATACTGATATTAATGGCGCGTAATCCGGCGTTATAATAGTCCTGCGCCCGCTCTACGAGCTTATAACCATTGGTCGTAAACGCCAATTTTTGTATGCCAGATAGTGACGAAATCCTAGCTGCTATATCAAGAAAGTCAGATCGTATAGTTGGCTCACCACCAGTTAAACGAATTTTCCATACCCCTAGCCCAGCGAAGGCCTCAACCATTCTAGTGATTTCCAAAAGACTGAGGTCATCTTCTTCATTTTTATTCTTTGCATACCCGTTTGGAAGGCAATAGGAACACCGGAAATTGCACTTATCCGTCAATGATAAGCGCAAATAGGGGAAGCGACGACCGAATGCATCCGCAATTAACGGCTCATGTACCACTTTAGTTACTCCTTTCCAAACAAGGGAGGCCGCAGCGTTTCCACATGCGACCCCGGCCAGCTCACCATATTCCGGGGAGAAAAGAACTTAGGATAAACTGGCTCGGAGCAGCCATAACAATCAATTACAGCAAATCCTTATTCCAATTAGTATGCCGCATTTACACATAGGAGAACTTGATTTGGATCAAGGGCGAAAATTTGCAGGGGATGTCTATTACTGTATTGTTTTTTCAACATTTTTACATGAAACAGAATAAACTATGATCAGTCTTAAAATTGCCGAAATCATCAAGAAAACTCCGCTTTTTCAAAATATTTCCCACACCGACATAGAAGAGCTTGCAACATATTGCCATCAGAAAAACCTATCCAAGGGACAAGAATTATTTTCTATGGGTGATAAAGCAGACTCTCTCTACATTGTCCTAAAAGGATGGATTAAACTCTACCGAACATCAAAGGATGGAGAAGAAGCCATTATAAATATCTTCGGCCCTGGTGAGTCTTTCGCTGAAGCCGCAGTTTTTAATGATAGTCATACGTACCCGGTTAATGCTCAGGCAGTTGAAGAGTCAGTATTGATAGATATTCCTTACAACTATTTCATTCATAAAATAGAAGATGATAAAAATTTTGCCCTACGTATTCTTGGGGCCATTGCATCACGTCAACATTATCTGGTTCAACAACTTGAACAAGTTACAACTCGTTCAGCCACGCAAAGAATAGGCGCTTTCCTGCTGCGCTTCTGCGTCAAAGAAAGCCAAAATAAGAATGGCACTTGGATTGTTGATCTTCCTTACGATAAATCCGTTATTTCTACACGCCTAAACATTAAACCGGAAACATTTTCACGTGCAATTGCCAAACTCGAACCTTACGGCGTATCCATAAACAAGCGGCAAATCATCATCACTGACAAAAATGAACTGATGGATTATTGCGACGTACCAACACATGAAAAACCGTGCTAATCAATTATGCCTCGTGACCATCCGGCCGCCCGGACATGAGTATCGGAGTATAAATAACCAAATATACAGCGAAACAAAATGTCCATAGAACAGACGATGTAACAATCCATTCCAAAGTATAAATGGGAAGCACTAATGGACCAAACGTCCTTATAGCGGCAGCGCATTGAATCAAAATAAAAGAGATTTTAGTCATCCTTGTTGCAACCAAATCTCTTCCTGTATGCCCAAGTGTAACCCGGCAAATCATCCCCAATGTCATAGACCCTATACATCCTGCAGTCATAGCATGGATAACCATTGGAATTTCAAACAACCCCAAACCAGTTAGTCCCATTAGAAATAAGCCAACAACTAACCACAAATATCCTGCATGAAGAACCCATAACAAAGGATCAGAGAGTGTTTTTAGGCTATGATAATGTCTCATGCGCACCGCATGAATAAGGAAGGAAGCGAAAGCCGCCACTGACAATATCACTGTTCCCTGTGCAAAGATGAGACAGAGCGCGGTTACAGCAAGTGAGATCAAAGCAGCAATATCTGTTTTTGTCTGATCTGTCTGAAATGCAGAAATACCTGATCGTCTTAATGCAGCAACCGTGAAAGCCGGAATAATACGCCCCCCGATCAAGGAAACCATTATCAGGATCATCATCAGAGCAATGTACAAAGGGGTCTTTTCGCCAGTATTTAACGACCACACATCACATATGAAAAGGATACTCAAAATACCTAGAAATACAAAATTACGTTTATTCCAACTACGGATCAACGGTATAGCTAGCGTTGCAGCTAATGCGGGAATAAAAATGGATTCTAGCGTCGAGACAATCCACAAAGGAAAACCAACATTAAAAGTAACAACACACCTGCCTAACAGCCAAAGCACACATAACAACGCCAAATGAATCTGCCTTGCCGGTGCCCCTCCTGTCCAATTTGCAACTGCCGTTAACAAAAAACCTGCCACTATAGCCAGTGTATAACCAAAAATCATTTCATGTGCATGCCAGAAGATGGGATCGCTTATCCCTTCCGGCAAAGAAAACATCCCCGCATAAAAACCTCCCCATATGGCAATATTAAACACACCATACAAAGCTCCCAGAAAAAAGAACGGACGAAAGCCTCGCCCAAAGAACGGGAGTTTAAAAATACTCAACATGATGAATTCCTGTTTTACTTATTGAACTAAAGGAGTTGATGCTCCTTCAAAACGAAAACCGCTAATTTCTGCTTTTCCGGCAAGTAATTGTATATATTGATGGAATGCTCTATTCCAACTTTCTTGAACTAGATATTCTTTTATCCACTTCTCAACGAGATCAAAGGGCAACTGCACCCCATCTACTCGCTTATGCACCCTGATAACATGGAAACCGACTTCAGTTTCAACCGGCTCAGAACTGGTTTCATTTTCCTTCATTCTCAGCAAGGCCATCTCAAAAGCGGGCATAGTCTGCCCTTTGCTAATTTGGCCGAGACGTCCGCCATTTTTTGACGAAGAGCAAGCGGACTCTTGAATCGCAAGATCATCAAACAGATGAGGCTGGTCCATTAACCTTTCAATTGCAGATAACGCCTGCAACCTTGCTTTACTGCGTGCCTCACTATCATCCGGAGGCGCAAGATAGAGTATATGAGAAACCTCAAACAATGGGGATGTAACAAATCTTTTCATATTGTTATCATAGTACCGCTGGCATGTATCCGCATCAGCCTCTGGAACGGATATCTCCTGCTCTAATAAAGAACTAATGATCTGGTCAGAATTTTTTATAGCTTCCTGACGCGTACCCACACCTAATTCTACAGCCCTTTGAAGCAACATCTCGCGAATAACCAAAGCTTTCATAGCTTCAAATTTTGCGGCATGAAGACTATCTGCAGGATGGTACTGTACTTCAGCATTAATTTCTTCAGGAGAAATTTTTATTCCGTTAACTGTAATTCCAGGAGCAAGACCACTCATCATGACGCTCTCTTTCTTACAATCTGATATGGCCTAAAAACATAACCAAACGGCGCACTCAATGCGTGAACCAGTCGTGTAAATGGGAAGACAAGCAAAATGAATAATCCAAGTGTGATGTGCAACTTAAAGACAAGAGCAACATCAATTAAATATTCATGAGCCCCACCTCTGAAAGTCACAATATGCTGTGCCCACTCCATAAACTTGACCATCTCATGACCATCAAGGTGATTCATCGAAACTGTGATAGTAAATAAACCAAGTGTAAGCTGAGCCAGCAGCAGAAAAAGAACAGCAATATCAGCAAAAGAACTGTTAGATCTTATGCGTGGATCAAATAATCGACGATGTATCAACATACAAAGCCCCACAAAACAGAATACGCCCGCTATACCACCAACGCTCATTGCCATAATCTGCTTGAACTCATGGGAAATTCCCAAAGCATCAAAGACCGCGATAGGTGTCAGCAGACCGACCGCATGGCCAGCAAGAATAGTCAAAATTCCTAGATGAAAGAGAATGCTACCGACTATTAGCTGTCGCCGCCTTAAAAGCTGACTCGATTTGCTTCGCCATGAATACGGATCACGGTCAAAGCGCAGAACGCTACCCAATAAAAAAAAGGCAATCGAAATGTAAGGAAAAACTTGGAACAGGAAAAAATTCATTTTTAACCTCTCTTTTCTTCAGGTGCCATTTTCATGCGCGCCAACATTTCTGAGGCACGAGGACATCCGTCATTTTGACCATTCAATGGTGCGCTATTATCAAAAGCAAACTGTTCTTCCCATTCTTTGTCTAATTGCTCAAGACTATAAGCCTCACCAGAAGAATCGCTCAAAGCTTGCTCAATATTTTTGGGATCAATTTTACATGCCGCCACCTCAGATATCGCATCAAATATAGATGCATAAAGAGACTCTCTGTTTCTAAGACGAGCTCCTATAGCGGACGTAACATTAACAATGCTGGATAAATTGTCGTTTATTTCGCTGATAGGAAGATTTGATACATATTCAAGGAATAAAGGTAAATAATCAGGGGTTTCTTCAGCCGTAATAGTCAGACCATGTCTTTCATATAAATTTGCTAAATCAACGAGAGCCTGCCCGCGTTCACGAGAGTCACCATGAATATGTTCGAATATATGCAACGATAGAGACGGTGTACGATCAAAAAGAGAGACATACTCATCTTGAATATCAAGAATTTCTCTTGATTTAATCTCTTCTATCAATTCATTTATATTACCAATCAACTTGTCAGATAGGATATTTTCCTGATGCAATAACATTTGACACTCATCAAGAATAGTCTGATGCATCTCCGTAGGGTAGGTTAACAAGAATCCGAGAATTTTAAGCGTTCTCATAGCTTTTCCTTTCTAACCACAGCTTCCACAGCAACCGCCGCCGCAACTTGATTTACTTTCATTTTTACTTTCTGGCTCCTCTACTTTTTCATAGTGATCGCGTTGAAAAATCGTATTCACCCGATTGTCTTTGCTGGATCCACTTTGACCTCTAGTCTGTTTCGGACTATCGAATATATCCGTCACACTGTTACTATGCCCCGAACAACCGTTACCAAAACTGAACCCACAGCCACCACTCTCACCATAAGCATCCAAAGTTTCTTCACGATGCCCTGTTGGAATGACATAGCGATCTTCGTAATTTGCGATCGCCATAATTTTGTACATGTCCTCAACCATATCAGATGTCAAGTGAACAGACTCCAGATATGCGGTATCCGGATTTCCTTTAATAAGTTTGCTGCGCATGTAATGACGCATAGCTAGCATTCTTTTCAAACCGAACCTGACAGGCTCCTCTTTCCCACCTGTCAACAAGTTAGCCAGATATTTGACCGGAATACGCATATCATTCAGATCAGGCATAATACCATCCTTCTCAACTGAAATTTGTCCGGCTGTCGCCGCTGCTTGAATCGGAGAAAGAGGCGGAATATACCAAACCATCGGTAATGTTCTGTATTCGGGATGCAATGGAAAAGCTACCTTCCATTCCATAGCCATTTTATAAACAGGAGATTTTTGTGCTGCTTCAATCCAGTTATCCGGAATACCGTCCTTACGAGCCTGTGCAATAACTTTTGGGTCATGAGGGTCCAAGAAAATACCGCATTGACTCTCATAAAGGTCTTCAGGGTTTTCTACGCTAGCAGCTTCTTCTATTCTGTCAGCGTCATAAAGCATAACCCCAAGATATCTAATGCGCCCCACACAAGTCTCAGAACAGACTGTTGGTTCCCCGTTCTCAATCCTAGGATAGCAGAAGGTACATTTCTCTGCCTTACCGGTTTTCCAGTTATAATAGATCTTTTTGTATGGGCAGCCGGAAATACACATTCTCCAGCCTCGGCATTTGTCCTGATCAACAAGAACAATTCCATCTTCTTCACGTTTATAGATTGAACCAGAAGGACAAGACGCAACACATGTAGGATTAAGACAATGCTCGCACAACCGAGGCAAATACATCATGAATGTATTCTCGAACTGTCCATACATTTCTTTTTCAATATCTTTGAAGTTATAATCTTTTTTACGGTGCTCAAACTCTGTTCCCAGAATTTCTTCCCAATTCGGTCCCCATTCAATTTTTTCCATGCGTTCTCCTGAAATCAGAGATCGTGGGCGCGCTGTAGGCATGGTTTTTGACTCAGGAGCCTTCTGCAAATGATCATAGTCAAAAGTAAATGGCTCGTAATAATCATCAATCTCCGGAAGATTTGGATTACCAAAAATATTGGCCAGGATGCGCCAACGCCCCCCCTGCTTAGGATTTATCTTTCCACTGGCATTACGCTGCCATCCACCTTTCCATTTGTCCTGATTTTCCCATTCTTTTGGATATCCAATACCAGGCTTGGTTTCAACATTGTTGAACCATGCATATTCGACCCCTTCGCGGGATGTCCAGACATTCTTGCAAGTCACAGAGCAAGTATGGCAACCAATACATTTATCAAGATTTAAAACCATTCCAACTTGAGCGCGTATTTTCATTTTACTATTCCTTTCACTCGGCTGCACTGGTTGCAATTGGTTCTTCCATCCAATCCACCTGATCAACGCGGCGAACAACAACAAATTCATCACGGTTTGAACCAACAGTACCGTAATAATTAAAACCATAGGATAACTGAGCATAGCCACCGATCATATGGGTTGGCTTAATTGTTGCACGTGTGACCGAGTTATGAATTCCACCCCGGGCATTTGTGATTTTACTTCCTGGTGTATGCACCAACTTTTCCTGAGCGTGATACATCAACATCATCCCCTCGTTTACGCGCTGGGACACAACTGCACGTGCCATAATGGCACCATTGGTATTAAAAACCTCCAGCCAGTCATTATCCTTAACACCAATCTTCTTGGCGTCCACCTCACTCACCCAGACAATCGGCCCGCCACGTGAAAGGGTCAGCATATGCAAATTATCCGTATATGTTGAATGGATTCCCCATTTTTGGTGAGGCGTAATAAAGTTCAAAACTATTGTTGGAGATTCTTTCCCATGCTTATCTAACATGTGCTGAACAGTTCGTGTATTGATAGGGGGACGATAGGAAACAAGACCTTCACCAAAGTCAATCATCCATGGGTGATCTTGATAGAGCTGCTGACGCCCTGTCAATGTTCTCCACGGGATAAACTCATGAACATTAGTGTAACCCGCATTATAACAGACATGTTCAGACTCAATTCCACTCCACGTTGGAGAACTAATAATCTTGCGCGGTTGCGCCTGAATATCTCTGAATCGAATCTTTTCCTCTTCTTTTGGCAGCGCCAAATGTCTATGATCACGCCCTGTTATTTTACTCAAAGCACTCCAAGCCTTAACAGCAACCTCACCATTTGTTTCTGGAGCAAGTGATAGAACAACTTCACAAGCATCTATATCGCTATCAATTTTCGCACGTCCATCTTTCTCACCATTCAGTTTTTTAAGAAAATCAACTTCATGATCTGTATTCCAGCCAATTCCTTTTCCGCCATTTCCTAATATTTCCAGAAGTGGGCCTAACGAAGTAAATCTTTCATAAGTTGCTGGATAATCTCTTTCAACCACCTTCATAGACGGGGCCGTTTTCCCAGGGATCAAATCACATTCGCCTTTTCTCCATTCTTTGACATCAGGTTGAGCCAACTCGCCAGGCGTATCATGCTGAATGGGAGTCAATACAATTTCCTTTTCAACACCCAGATGACCCTTGCAAACTTCCGAGAATTTCTTTGCAATCGCCTTATAGATTTCCCAATCAGACTTACTTTGCCAGACAGGATCAATCGCTTTGGAAAGCGGATGAATGAACGGGTGCATGTCGGAAGTATTCAGATCATTTTTCTCGTACCAGCTAGCTGTAGGAAGAACGATATCGGAGTAGACGCAAGTTGTAGACATACGGAAGTCAAGTGTTACAACGAGGTCTAGCTTCCCTTCAGGGGCCTTGTCGTGCCATGTAACCTCTGCGGACAGCCCCGGCCCTTCTTCACCCAAATCTTTTCCTTGAACACCATGCTGCGTTCCCAGGAAGTGTTTCATAAAATACTCATGACCTTTGCCGCTGGACCCTAGGATATTGGAACGCCAAACGAACATATTACGTGGCCAGTTATCAGGGTGATCAGGATCTTCACAAGACATACGAAGATCACCAGATTTCAAACGATTGACTACATAATCAATTGGATCTGCACCTTGTTCAGCAGCTTTTTGAACCAATAACATGGGGTTTTCTTGCAACTGAGGAGCCGACGGCAACCATCCCATACGTTCAGCGCGAATATTGCAATCAATCAGCGATCCCTTCCACTTATTTTTTTCCGCAAGCGGTGAGAGAATTTCGCTTACACCAAGAGTTTCATATCTCCACTGATCTGTATGTGCATAGAAGAATGAAGTTGAATTTTGCTGACGTGGAGGACGAGTCCAATCCAACGCAAAAGCTAATGGAAGCCAGCCGGTTTGTGGGCGAAGTTTCTCCTGCCCCACATAATGCGACCACCCTCCGCCTGATTGCCCAACGCATCCGCAAAATACCAGCATATTAATTGCGGCGCGGTAATTCATATCCATATGATACCAGTGATTCATGGCCGCCCCGATGATAATCATCGACTTACCTTTTGTATCATGGGCATTCTGCGCAAAAGCACGAGCAACCTGTACAACCTGTTCTGCCTTTACTCCTGTAATACTTTCCTGCCACTTAGGGGTATACGGAATATTGTCTCCGTAACTGCTCGCCACATTCGCTCCACCCAATCCATCCCGCGCAATACCGTAATTGGCACACAGAAGGTCAAAGACACAAGCAACGGCAATTTTTTCGCCATTGAGATCCAGATATTTGACTGGGACAGAACGATCCAGAACATCTTCCTGATCATTTGTCTGGAAATATCCATGCTCATGAGGTTGCCCTCCAAAATAAGGGAATCCAACATTCAAAACATCATCATGCCACCCCATAAGAGTTTTACGTGGGCGAATTTTAGTTCCGGTTTTAGAGTCCGTTGGTACAATATTCCACTTTCCTTCTTCTCCCCATCTAAATCCAATAGATCCAGTTGGCACTGAAATTTGTCCTGTCTCCTCATCAAAGCAAACTGTTTTCCATTCAGGATTATTCTGTTCATCCAGATGGTTGGCAAAGTCCGAAGCTCGAACCATTCGGCCTGGAACATAGCGTCCATCCCGTTGTTCTAGCTTAACAAGAAACGGCATATCTGAATATGCACGACAATAATCATCAAAATATTCCGATGGATTATCAATATGGAACTCTTTCAGAATCACATGCCCCATCGCCATCCCAAGCGCAGCATCTGTACCCTGACGCGGATTCAACCAAATATCACCAAATTTTGATGCTTCGGAATAGTCAGGGGTAATTGTAACAATCTGGGTTCCTTTATAACGGGATTCAGTCATAAAGTGAGCATCTGGTGTACGGGTTTGCGGGACGTTCGAGCCCCACATAATGATAAAACCGGAATTATACCAATCAGCACTTTCAGGAACATCCGTCTGCTCTCCCCAACTTTGAGGACTTGCAGGAGGCAAATCACAATACCAGTCATAAAAACTCATGCAGGTTCCACCAAGCAAAGACAAATATCGTGACCCTGCTGCATACGAAATCATTGACATGGCAGGAATAGGAGAAAACCCTATAATCCGGTCAGCACCATGCTCTTTAATCGTATGGACATTAGCCGCCGCAATAATTTCTGTAACTTCATCCCATCCTACACGAACAAATCCCCCACGCCCACGAACACTCTGGTATTCCTTGCGGAGTTCCGAATCATTCTGGATCATTTTCCATGCATCAACCGGAGATGCTGCAATTTTTTTTGCATCCCGCCATAAAGACAACAATCTCTTGCGGATCATAGGATATTTCAGGCGATTGGCCGAATAGATATACCAACTATAACTCGCGCCACGAGCGCAGCCACGAGGTTCATGGTTTGGTAAATCAGGACGAGTACGCGGATAATCCGTTTGCTGTGTTTCCCATGTAATCAATCCATTTTTTACATAGATTTTCCATGAACATGATCCTGTGCAGTTTACACCATGTGTTGAGCGGACAATTTTATCATGAGCCCAACGACCACGATACCCATCTTCCCAACTTCTATTTTCCTCAGTAGTTACGCCATGACCATTCGAAAACTCTTCGCGTTTCTGAGAAAAATAGGACATACGATCAATAAAATAGCTCATGGAAGCTCTCCTTTTATTCTGATAGGCAGCTTGACCAATCCAAGGGATATTTCCCTTGATGCAAATCAAGCCATATTAGATTTTTATTTTTTAATATTACGGGTTTTTATGTAATGCGCCGGGACGTAAATAAGCCCACCAGTTCAACAATACGCAAACCATGTAAAATGCGGCAAAGCCATATAGAGCTATTTCCGGCGTTGTGGCCTTTATCTGCTCACCAAAGACCTGAGGAATAATAAAAGCCCCATAAGCCGCAACAGCCGACGTCCATCCCAGAACCGGTCCAGCCTGTTCTTTGTCAAAAACTTTAGCAATTGTTCTGAAGGTCGAGCCATTTCCAATGCCACTGGTTAAGAACAATGAAAGAAACAAAAGAAAGAAAGGAACAAAATATTCTTCAGGTGTAGCCGATGCATAAGCTTCTTTCATATAGTAAGCGGCTCCCAATGCTGCCCCCACCATGACAACCGAACAAATTTGAGTTACGAGAGCCCCCCCCCATTTATCAGCTATCCATCCTCCAACAGGACGAATTAATGCTCCGATAAACGGTCCCATCCAGGCATACATCAAAGCACTCGGTGCATTCGGGTTCACGACATCATGCGTCATGACACCATCCACCATCACATGTTGGAAACCAAAAATAACTTTAATTGCCAACGGAAATGCCGCTGAGTATCCAATGAAGGAACCAAAAGTCATCGTATAAATAATCGTCATAATCCATGTATGTGGATGATTGAAAATTTTATACTGGCGTTTCAGACTTTGTTGAATTGATCCCGGAATAAGTCGTAGCGCAAAAACAGTGAGCGCAATGACGGCAGGCAAAACAATCCACTTGCTTACATTCAATCCGTTCCCGCCCGCACTTTCAGGAAGAATAAACCACAATCCAATAACCGACATTCCCAGACCTATCAACAACATCAGGGAAAGTTTTGACATTGATGTTAGTGGCCCGCTGATATTAGGAGACACGTGTTCTGCCCGAATATTATTCATTCCAAACCATGCCGCGACTACCAAAGGAACAAGAATAGCTGCCCAAATATATCCGGCATTATGAATAAATGTCTCAGTTCCCGCAGGGATTTTACCAATTAATGTACCTGAATCAGCCTTCAAAATCATGGCGTCTCCACCAAAAAGACCAAAGGTCATAACCAGAGGAACCAGAATTTGCATAGTGGTCACACCGAAATTACCCAACCCCGCATTCAAACCTAAAGACAACCCTTGAATTTTCTTGGGAAAAAAGAAGCTGATGTTTGACATGGACGAAGCAAAATTTCCACCTCCAAAGCCCGACAATAATGCCATGGCCTGAAAGACCCACAGTGGTGTGCTCAGGTCTTGTAGGGCCATACCGGTTCCAAGAGCCGGAGCAATCAGGAGCGCCGTGGTAAAGAAAATCGTATTCCGACCACCTGCCAGCCTGATAAAGAAAGAACTTGGAATTCTGAGAGTTGCCCCGGATAGTCCAGCAATCGCACTCAACGTAAAAAGCTCTGATTGACTAAATGAGAAACCAATATTGAGCATCTGAACAGTAATGATGCTCCAATACAACCAAACGGCAAAACCACAAAGCAAGCATGGAATAGAAATCCATAGATTTCTCCAAGCTACAGAAGAATCTCCTGAAGCCCACTGGACGGGATCCTCAGGATTCCATTGGGTGATATCTTTAGCCATAATAGTTCTCCTTGAAATATAATTTATTCTGCAGCCTGTAATTCAGGCAGATATCTTGATTTATCCATTTTTCGTTCCATGAGAACGATTGCGAAATGCATCCATGTCAATGCCACAGCAATGACGACAAACAACAACATGAAACAGCTTGTCCAAATACCGGTGACATCATTCATAAACCCAAAAGCGATAGGAAGTACAAAACCGCCAAGTCCACCAATCAAACCGACAATGCCACCCACTGCCCCGACATGATCGGGATAATAAACTGGAATATGCTTATAAACTGCGGCTTTACCAAGGGACATAAAGAACCCGAGAATAACAGTTAAACCCACAAAGACAGGAAGACCGATTGAAAGGCTAAAAGATATCGGCTCTTTAATGCCATGAACAACATAATCGGTTGCCGGATAAGACATGATAAATGTACAAATGACACAAGAAATGAACGTCATGTACATAATAGTTCTTGCACCCCATTTATCGGACATCCATCCCCCTAGAGCACGGAACACAGATCCGGGAAGAGCATAAGCCGCAGCCAACATTCCGGCAGTTTTTATATCCAGACCATAAACACCAACATAGTAACGTGGCAACCATAACGCCAAGGCAACAAACGCACCAAAAACGAAGAAATAATACAAAGAAAACCGCCAGACCTGTAAATTACCCAAGGGCTTCATTTGTTCAAGAATCCCTCTTGGCTTCTCATTCCGTATTTTTCTTGCGGCAAGCTTAGGATCATCCTTACTCAGAAAAAAGAACAGGACGGCAGCTATGAATATGATAGCGGCATAAACCTGAGCCAATCCCTGCCAACCAAGAGCAACTAAAAGAAACGGCGCACCAAAATTGGTGATCGCAGCACCAACATTTCCTACACCAAAAATTCCTAAAGCTGTTCCTTGTTTATCTTTTTCATACCATTGAGAAACGTAAGCTATACCAACGGCAAACCCACCTCCTGCCAGCCCCACTCCTAAAGCCGCCAGCAGAAACATTTCATATGTGTGCACACTGGAAAGAAGATATGTCGCAATAGAAGATGCAATCATGGTCAAAGCCATAACAAGACGCCCACCATACTGATCTGACCAAATCCCGAGAAGAAGACGACTAAGAGAACCTGTCAGAACAGGAGTTGCCACCAAAACACCAAATTGTGTGTCTGTTAATCCAAGATCAGCCTTAATCTTCACACCAAGAATAGAAAAAATAGTCCAGATTGCAAAGCAAACCGTGAATGCAATCGTACTTAATCCAAGAGCTCTGGTCTGATCCGCTTTTGAAATCATTAGCTTTTCTCCATTTTCATATCTCGAATATTAGAGCCTTTGATTTTAACGACCCTTTCCATTACTATCTCACCAAACAAACAAACCTGATTTGATTCAGATCAAGCCAAGATTTTGGAGGCTTGCCTCAGCGTCTGTAAAAAAGAGATCGACCAAGGTAAAATGCAATGAGACTTCCCTGCAATTTTAATGAGCAAAAGAAGCCACAACTGTTTGAAAAACTCAGTGAGCCCAGTCTTGAAAAACTGCTGCAGCATTCCGTCATGCAAGACTATGAGTCCGGCAGAATCCTTGTGCAACAGGGAGATTCTCCAGAATGTATTTTTCTGGTTATTGAAGGAGCGCTCAGGACATTTCGCATTGAGGCCGAGGAAGGGCATGAAGCAACCATTCGTATGTTGCAACCCGGCGATACATGCATGGAAGCCGTTTTATTTATGGGGGGACCTTCTCCAATAACGGTTCAAACAATTCAAACCAGCAAAGTCCTTCAAGTGCCTGAAAGAATAGTGAAAAAACACGTTACGGAAGATCCCCAGTTCGCAGTAAATCTGCTACGAATTGTCACACGGCATTATAAGAATGCAATGATCCAGATTGACTCCATGAATATCAAATCTCCAATACAACGTGTCGGCTACTACTTTCTTCTTAAGCATCTTGACGCTGGACACGATAACATGGAGTTCGAACTACCGTTCCAAAAGCAAATGATCGCTAATTATCTTGGCATGACACCCGAGACATTTTCACGCACACTTAAGCAAATGAAAAGTTTAGGGGTAGAAGTAGACGGGGAAAAAATAAAAATGCGTGATGCATTTTCTCTCTGTCATTTTTGCGATTCAGATACAGCCGCCATCTGCCCTCTCCATAATAAAGAGCATTGTAAGGACTGCCTTTTACATTAGTCCATTTTACACAAGGCCATTGCGCGGATACAAGGGATAGACATCGACAATATCCCCACTCTTAATGTTAGAAACTTCTTCCGGTATGCTGACCCATGCATTCATCTTCAGGAACGGCTTAACCATAAATGAATCTTGTCCTTCAAGAATTGAAACTCTCAAGCCCCCATCCTCCGAGACACTCATACTCCCTTTCAAAAACATTTGAAGTCCTGCTTTTTTTGAATAGTCATGTTCCAGCCTTCCCCTAAAAGCCGTCTCATTTTTCACCCCTGACATGGCTCGAATAGCCGTATCAATAAAAAAGCGCATCCCCACTGCCGTTGCCACAGGATTCCCTGGCAATCCGAAATAAAGAGTCCCATTCGGTAACCTTGCTAAAAGATTAGGTTTGCCGGGCTTAATCTTGATCTTATGATACAAAATTTCTGCCCCCATTTCCTGCAATTCACTTTTAACAAAATCAAATGCTCCGGCAGAGACAGCACCACTGGAAATTATCATATCGGGATTTTGATCCAATAAAGCAACCAAGCCTTTTTTGAATTCTTCAGGATCATCATGGATAGTCGACGCCTCAAAGCAATCAATACCAAAATCATCCAACAAGGCAACAGCATAGGGTCGATTTGAATTGTAGATTTGCCCTGAACCAAGTGAGCCCGACAAATCATCGACAAGTTCTCTTCCCGTAGAAATAAAAGCAACCCGAGGCTTTCTAACAACTTCAACGTTGGAAATACCAAGTGTTGCCAGTGGCAAAATATGAGCAGTATCAAGATATTGCCCTTGCTGAAGCAAAACATCGCCTTTCTTAAAATCTTCACCGGCACACCGAATATGCGCTCCAGCTTCCGGAACCGAGAAGAAGGAAAGTCTTCCATTCTCTTCCATTTTCACTAGCTCAATAGGAACAACGGCATCAGCTCCATATGGGACAGGGGCTCCGGTCATAATATGGACACACGACCCTCTCTGAAGAATTGCTTCAGGAACAGAATCTCCGGCAGATATACCCCCTGCCTTTTCAAGGATTACAGGATTATCCTGTGTAGCCTCGAGCAAATCCTCTCGCACAACAGCAAATCCATCCATGGCCGAATTATCAAAGGGCTGAATATCTATAGGAGCCAGAACCTCGCGCGCACAAACTCGCCCCGATATGTCATCATTCAGTGATAAAACTTCTGTTTCTAATTTTGTCTCTTTTGCAACTGCGTAAATTATGTCGCATGCTTCTTTATAGGAAATCATCCAGAGTAACCTCAGTATGAAATATTAAATTATTTCTCTTCCTGCGTTCCTTGATTTGAATCAACCATACAAGTTTTCACTGTTCAATTGTTTTTTGACCTAAATCAACAACACTCTCGCCTATCACAAGTAGGGTGTTTTGATGATCGAACACGCAATACAGCCTTTGCTACAAAAAATAGTCCGGTATATTTCCCGTACCAGACCAGATATATTTGATCGCATAGGCCCACATACCAATAAAGTTTATCTGATTGATCCGGTTAACCTTCCACTCGTCCTTATTCTTTATCCAAGGAAAAACAACCCGGAACTGATCGCCTTTCCACGTCATAAAATTCCTGAATATGATGCGCGCATCTCTGGAACCTTTATCACACTCTTAAAAATGATCGACGGACAGCTTGATGGAGATGCTCTGTTTTTTACAAGAGACCTAATAATCGAAGGAGACACAGAAGCCGTTGTATGCCTGCGTAATGCCTTGGATGATTTGGATGGCAGTATTGCGGATGACATAGCCACGCTATTTCCACGAATAGGAGCCCCTATTATCTCAATTTTTCGAAACATAAAGACTCAAAACCATGAATAATAAGCTAAATAAATACCCCGAACTGGTTTGCCCCGCAGGAACACCTGCATCATTGCGCACAGCCGTAGATGCTGGTGCTGATGCTGTATATTGCGGATTTAGAAACGCCACCAACGCCAGAAATTTTCCTGGACTCAATTTTACACTTGAAGAATTGGAACATAGCATTGCCTACGCCCACAGTCGTGGAACAAAGGTCCTGCTTGCGGCTAATACCTTCCCACCAGCAGGGAAAACAGACTTGTGGGAACAGGCTATCGACAATGCAGTCAGCTTAAAAGTTGACGCCATCATTGTTGCTGACATCGGCGTAGCAGACTATGCCCATAAGAAATACCCCGATCAACGCCTTCACTTGTCTGTGCAAGCGGGCGCCCCTTCCATAGAAGCCATCAAATATTATTGTGAGGAATTCAATATTAAACGTGTCGTTCTGCCACGCATATTGACAATACCTGAAATCAAACAGCTCAAACAGGATATCCCTTGCGAAATTGAATGTTTTATATTTGGAAACCATGGCCTGATGGCCGAAGGTCGGTGCAGTCTGACAAATTATACAACAGGATTATCTACAAATATGGATGGCGTCTGCTCGCCAGCCAGTCACGTAAAATATGAAGAAGATGACAGCGGGAATCTCACAACAAAACTTGGTGGGTTCACCATTGACAGGTTTACTTGCGGACAGAACCCTGGATATCCAACAATTTGCAAAGGTCGTTATCTCGTTCCTCATAGAAATGAGGCCTACTACGCCTTTGAAGAGCCGGTCAGCCTTAACCTTGCCAATCTATTGCCTGATTTAATCAAAGCAGGGGTACATGCGCTTAAGATTGAAGGCCGCCAAAGATCAAAAGCCTACGTGAAATCTGTTGTATCAACATGGCGTTCAGCAATTGACGATGTTCTTGAGGGGCGCCCTCCTCAAATGACAGACCTGCTTTCTCTAACCGAAGGGCACAAACAAACAGAAGGTGCCTACGCCACCAAAAGATGGAGATAAAAATATGACGAATGAACTCACATTGGGGCCTATTCTTTTCCACTGGCCAGCCGAGCAGAAACGTGATTTTTACTTCCAAATCGCTGATGAAGCGCCAATCGATACTGTCTACATAGGTGAAGTTATTTGTTCTAAACGATCACCTTTCTTCGAACCCTACTACGAAGAAATATCTGAAAGATTACAAAACGCAGGCAAGAAGGTCGTCTTCTCTTCTCTTGCAGAAGTCATGATTCCTCGCGAACGAAAAATGACTGAAAGTATGTGTTCTCTTGATACCTATGATATTGAGGCCAATGATTCTTCTGCACTCTACCATTTACGCGATACACCACACAGAATTGGGCCCTTCATCAATGTCTATAATGAAAACACAATGACATTTTTGGCCTCTAAAGGAGCTAAACATTTTACATTGCCACAGGAATTACCTGCCACTGCTATATCTGCTATGGCTCACCATGCTCATAAAATTGGAGCCACTCTGGAGGTTCAGGTTTACGGGCGAGTGGGGCTTGCATTATCCGCTAGATGCTACCATGCTCGGTCTCACAATCGCGTAAAAGACAATTGCCAGTTTGTCTGTGAAGAAGACCCTGACGGTATGCAGCTAAATACGATCAATGGAACCCCCTATCTCAGCATAAATGGAATCCAGACTTTATCCTATCACTGCATGGCCTTGGTGAATGAACTCGACGACATGAGAAATATGGGCGTCAATATATTTAGACTCTCTCCACATCATCACGATATGGTTAAAACATCATCCTTATATCGCGACGTTCTGAATAAAAAGATTTCTCCTCAAAAAGCAATAAGCGAACTAAAAAAAGTTGGTCTTCAAGTCCCCTTCTCCAATGGATTTTACCATGGTGTCGATGGGCATAGATGGATAAAAACTGCCTGAAATTTATTGTAAGAAAATCTATCTTTCTTGACTCACATCAAATCCAAACACCATTATCTTGTGTAGCTTTGCATTTATAGGCACAAGATATAGTGTTTATCCACATAGTTTTCCACAGGCTCCAGCCTCCCAGAAAATCTACAACTGAATAATATTTGTCCACTCTTGAGTCTCAAAAAAGGAGAAACTTCATGTCGCAGAACCTAGCCGAAAAAATTGCAATATTCCCCACACAATCACCATCAGAGTCCAAAGTTGACCAGATCGTGACTTTGTTTGGCGGAACAAACGTGGATTGCTCTGAGGCTGTTAGCGAATATGTTTCAGGATCTGACTGGAGAATTAGAGCCAACGCCAATACCGGATACTCTAACGCAGGTCTCATTAATAACGTGGCCGGAAAAGTAATTGCCAATTTCTGGCTGGACGAAATTTACAGCCCCGAAGAAGGAAATTCACACCGTCAAGGCGACGTTCATATTCATGATCTTGATTGTTTGACTGGGTATTGCGCCGGATGGTCACTGCGCGCTCTTTTGAATGAAGGCTTTAATGGAGTCGGGGGACGCGTATCCTCTCGCCCTCCCCGCCATTTCCGTGAAGCGCTAGGTCAAATGTCAAACTTCCTTGGTATTTTACAATCCGAGTGGGCTGGAGCGCAGGCCTTCTCAAGTTTTGATACATATCTGGCTCCATATGTTTTCTACGATAATCTGGATTTCCGCGAGGTCAAAAAAGCAATACGGCAGTTTGTATATAATTTGAACGTCCCTGCACGATGGGGTCAATCTCCTTTTACAAATATCACACTTGATATTGTGGCTCCGGAAGATTTGAAAAACCAGTTTCCAACCGCAAACGACATCCATTTATTCAAAAACATTGATAACCCAAAGCTGCTTTTCAAAGCACAGCAACGTGACATGGGAATTATCCGCCTAGAAGATATGACTTTTGGTCATTTTGAACCTGAAATGGAAATGATCAATATTGCCTATTATGAAGTTATGACCGAAGGAGATTCAAAGGGACAGCCATTTACATTCCCGATTCCAACTGTCAACATCACAGAAGATTTTAACTGGGATAGTAAAGTAGCCCAAGCTATATTTGAAAATACCGCAAAAGTTGGAAGTTCTTACTTCCAGAACTTTGTTGGCAGCCAGTATATGATCGATGAAAAAACAGGTGAACGTAAACCAAATCCAGAAGCCTATTCTCCAGGTGCCGTACGATCCATGTGTTGTCGCCTGCAACTGGATTTGCGAGAACTTCTCAAACGTGGAAACGGCCTGTTCGGATCTGCTGAAATGACAGGTTCCCTCGGGGTCGTCACTTTGAATATGGCTCGCCTTGGTTATCGTTTTAAGGGTGATATGAAAGGCCTGATGAACGAAATTGATCGACTCATGGATATTTCAAGATCAACACTTGAAAAGAAACGCATCTTTGTCAAACAAATGTATGATCGAGGTTTGTACCCATATACAGCACGCTATTTACCTTTTCTACGCAACCATTTCTCAACCATAGGCGTTAATGGAATGAATGAGATGGTCCGAAACTTTACTGATGACGCATATGACATTTCAGATGATCGTGGAATTAATATGTCCCTTGAAATTCTAGAACATATGCGTACCAAGCTCCTCGGGTATCAGGAAGAAACAGGAAACCTGTATAATCTGGAGGCCACTCCTGCTGAAGGTACGACTTATCGCTTCGCGAAAGAAGACAAAAAACGTTATAACGATATTATTCAGGCTGGGTTCGGCGAAAATATCTACTATACAAACTCCTCACAAATTCCTGCAGACCATACTGATGATCCATTTGAAGCTCTGGACTTGCAAAACAAGTTACAGTGCAAATATACAGGGGGAACTGTTCTTCACCTCTATATGAATGAAAAACTCAGCAGTGCAGAAGCTTGCAAAGGGTTTGTTAAAAAAGTTATCAGCAATTATCAACTACCTTATATCACGGTTACACCTGTCTTTTCTGTTTGCGATACACACGGATACTTGAATGGGGAACAACCGGAATGTCCACATTGTCAAGAAAAGACAAAAGTCTGGACTCGCGTCATGGGATACTTCCGCCCGGTTGACAGTTTTAATAAAGGCAAACAGGGCGAGCATCGTGAACGCAAGCATTTCAAAGAAGACTGGGTTGATACAGGAAACTTGTTCACAGGTGTGTGATGCCGTCATATCTTACAACAAATAAAATAACAGAGCCCTCGTGCAGCCAAGCGGGGACTCTGCCTATTTATTCCGTTACCCCATTTACCATGCTGGATTTTCCTGACCAGACAGCTTGTGTTATCTGGTTCACCGGATGTAACATGCGCTGCGGTTACTGCCACAATCCGCAAATTGTTAAAGGCAAAGGACGTGGCACTGTCGAAGACGTCATGAAATTTTTGCACAAGCGTCTCGGGCTTTTGGATGGGGTTGTTCTCTCTGGTGGAGAAGCCTCCTCCTACCCCGCATTAGGAGAGTTTATTCAGACAATAAAAGCTCTTGGCTATGCCATCAAGCTGGATACAAATGGTCTTCGACCAGATATGATCCGCGAGTTTCTGGAGAAAGGATTTCTGGATTATATTGCGCTGGATTATAAAGCGCCTTCTCACAAATTCAAAAAAATTACCGGTGTTGAAAAATTTGAAAAATTTTCCGAGACCCTTGATTTGTTATGCCATCAGTCTCGCATTCCTTTTGAAGTTCGGACAACAGTTCATACAGGATTGATGAATGTGGGTGATATTGTCGAAATTATAAATGACCTCGAACTCAGAAAATATGAAGGAACTTATTCCATTCAGAATTTCCGTGCGGATAATGGCCGCCCAACGCTCGGATTACTGCCTCCCCAAACCCGGACTTTGGATATAAAGGCTATCCCAAAAGCAAGAAATTTTGATATTCAATTCAGAAATTTCTAGGCATATCTAAAATCGTTCAAGAGTATCTATGCTTGCTACTTGCGTGGAATAAATTACATCCTGATCTTGCAAATCTCACTTCTTTCCCTGTCTTGTTACCGTTATAGACCGCCTTTATGGACAGGTGCGCCGTTTCTACAATGGTGCGGCCCGCGCCACTCAGCCTGAAGGCCTCCCGTGTTGACCATGCATAAGCGGCTTAATCCCCTGCCTCACCTTTTTCGGCGTTCGATAACAAACCGAGAAAGGAAGAACATCATGCAAAAAGAAAGCATTTCATCCCAAGAATTCCAGCTTCAAATCCAAACCCAAGAACCTTTGCTCTACGCTCAGCCCTACGATATTTCAGCCCATGGCTTTTACTTTCGCAGCTTGGAGGAATTTACAGATAAATCATCCCGCCTTCTCAATCACTATGGCGATTTAGTTGAAGAGTTTGAAATTCAGTTTATCGACGGTGATGATCTAGACTGTGAGTTGTTCAAGGCACTTTCTATTCACCAAGGTACGATAGGTGATTACTTTAACGCTTGCGAATACTTTTCCGATGACCAGAAAATCAGGGTTATCCTTGCCACGCGTGAATGCGGCTATAATTTCGACTATAATTCAGATGATCCCGATGGATACGACATCGACATCTACGAGCTGGATAGTCTGCGTGACCTTGCAGAGCAATTCATCGAAGATGGTTTGTTCGGAGAAATTCCCAAAAACATTCGGTACTACCTCGATCTTGATGCTATCGCCCGCGACCTTGGCATGGATTATTCCGAAACTACCATCGCAGGTAAGAACTACATCTTCAGATGCGCGTGAAACCGCACATCTTTTTCCTCGTGCAGAAGATCAAGTTTCCTCTTTCAAAATTTTATTTCATCTTTATGTTTGAGGATGTGAATTTGGACGTGGCCCGTGCTGGTTTTTTCAAAGATGTGAGTTACACAGGTCTTACACACTTTCACAAAGCCTTACACATTTTTAATATGTGAAATAATTTATTAAATTAAAACAATAGGATAGCCAGACCATGCCAGTCTTGAAATCCGTCCTTGGTATAGAGCAGATCAATTCCCGCGATTTCAAGGTCGAGGGCTTCGGAAGTTGAGACCGCGATCTTTTCGATTTCGGGTGTTACGGCCACGGGTGTTCCGACACCGCCGCGTGTGATGTTGGATTTAAAACTGCCGTCGGTTGCTTTGCGTTCCATGCAGGCCAGAACTTTTTTCCCGACCACAAAGGCGCGGATGTCGCGGCCACGGCTGAATTCGATAAATTCCTGAAACAGCACGGGCGATTTATCCATTCCCTGATGCACCAACAAGCCCGTGATATCACGCAAATTATCGGGGTTCTCGCTCAGATACACGCCGCCGCCTTGTGCGCCATTCAAGGTTTTGACCACGACAGGAAAGCCGATTTGTTCTTTAATCAGATCGGCGTTGACGGGGCATTTCGAAAACATGGTTTTCGGGACCGGCACATTCTTTTCCGACAGAATTTGCATGCAGCGCAGTTTGTCGAATGACTGGTCGATGGATTTGGCGCGGTTGATCACTGTGACGCCGTTACGCGCCATGTGACGCAGAATGGCCAAGGACAAATAGGTCTGGGTGGCGATCAGACGGGTCATGATTGCGTCGGGTTTTGCTTCGGGCTTACCGTCAATAAAGATGGTTCCGGCAGCGCCGCCGCCGCACATGATTTTGAACTGGACAGGATCGTAAATGCGCACATCATGGCCGCGGGCTCTGCCCACTTCCACAAAACGCTGGCATTCATAGCTTTCAGATTCCGGTCCGTCGCGCTCGCGGTCCCACAAAAACCATATCTTCATTGGCTCTATCCTTTCGGAGTTCAAAAATATAAAGCCGCACATTCCTCGGCTTTATTTACATAAACCTAAAAAGGTTTCCAGCAGATTGTTTACCTGATTTTCCCCCGAAAGGCAAATCGACACAATAAAATCCTAATTTCTCAACGGTTTACCTGTATCGAGCATATGCTCGATACGGGCCAGCGTTTCGGGATTTTTGGCGAGCTTCATAAACTCTTCGCGTTCCAGTTTCAAAAGATCATCTTCCTTGAGCGGGACGGTCCAGTCGGCTTTGTCGCCACCGGAGAGGACTTTGGCGAGTGAGTCGCACACCACAACGTCATAGGGTGTAGCTTTGCCGGATTTGCGGAGGTCGGCCACCGCCATATCAAGCGCCATCTTGCCCGTGGGTCCGGCCAGACGAATGTCTTCAATCGGCTTCGGTGCTTCGTATCCTTTGGCCAGTTCCAGTGCTTTTTGTTTCGCATCGAACAAGAGACGATCACGGTTCATCGTAATGCCGTCCGTATCACGGAAATAGCCGATGGATTTCGCATCGGCGGCCGATTTTGCAACTTGTGCCGTGCCGATCACTTCAAACGCTTTTCGGGTTGCGCCCATCGGTGTGGTTTTGGGGGCAAACCACATTTGTTTGCCGCCCGTGGCTTTATCATAGGAAGCGCGTTCTGCCGCCTGTGCGCGGAGGATCATTTCCTTGCACCCGCCCCAGCCGGGGATAAACCCGACGCCGACTTCAACCAATCCGCAATAGGTTTCCGCATGGGCCTGCACATGGTCGGAGTGAAGCAAAATTTCCATCCCGCCGCCGAGGGCCAAACCGCTTGGCGCAGCCACCACAGGGAACGGTGCGAATTTCAAGGATTTATAAGCGCGTTGACCGCCCGCAACCAGTTCCTCAATCTGCGGCCACAAAGCAATATTGGCCGCAAACAATGCGAGGCCCAGATTGGCACCCGCCGAGAAGACGGAGCCTTCGTTATAGACCACCAGCGCTTTATAAGTTTTACCTTCGCCAGTATTTTTCACGGCCCAGTCAATCGCGGCAAAGACCTGATCGTCGAGCGCATTCATTTTGGCAGTGAATTCGAGACACAACACGCCGTCACCGATGTCCCACAGGGCAGCACTCGTGGTTTTGTGGACGGGTTTGGATTTGAGTTTGATGTCCTTAAGGGGGAGTACGCCTTCCGCGCGGGTGATGGCGTGATATTTGCCGTCGGTGCCGAAATAGAAAGCTTGACCGTTTTCAACTTTATAGAATGTCCCCTCGCCCACTTGGGTGACGAGTTTCGGAACGGCGATGTTTATTTTTCCCAGTTCTGCAGCAAACCAAGCGGGGCCCAGATCGTCGATCATTTCGAACGGGCCTTTTTTCCAATTATAGCCCAAGCGCATCGCTTCATCGACATCGGCAATCGTACCTGCAATTTCAGGGACGAGCGACGCGGCATAAGCGAGCGTGGGGAGTAAAACTTCGTAAGCATATTTCCCGCCCAGATCATCCGCAGTGACAACCGCGCGTAGCCCTTGTTTTCCGGCATCGACCGAAGCGAGACCGGACACTTTATCTACGGGTTTATATTGGGACTCGTCGAACGAATTCGCATCGAGTTTCAGCGCTTGTTTTTTGCGTTTGTCATCCAGACGATAAAACCCGCCTTTCCCTTTGCGGCCTGTGTATCCGGCCTTAATCATACCGTCGATAAAGGGGAAATCTTTATAGATATCACGGTAAGCATCTTTTTCGGGGAGGGTGGCCAGCATCGACGCTGCGAGTTTCGGCATCAAATCAACGCCCACCAGATCAATCAAACCAAAAATTCCCGTTTTGGGAATACCCACAGGTTTTGACATGACCGCATCGGCGATTTCAATCGGCACGAATTTTTCCACGGCAACATTCACGCCCATCTGCATCCAGAAGACGCCCAAACGGTTGGCGATAAAACCGGGGGTATCGTGGCACGTCACCACGCCCTTACCCAAGTTCACATCACAGAAATTTTTAACCTCTTCGATGATCGCGGGCCGCGTTGCGGGGCCGGTCACAAGTTCGAGGAGCCGCATATAACGCGGCGGGTTAAAGAAGTGGGTAATCAAAAAATCGCCCGCGAACTCTTTCCCGAACGGTTCGCACAAATTATGCAGCGGAATGGTCGAAGTGTTCGAGGAAATGATCGACCCCTTTTTACGCACCGCGTTGAGTTTCTCATACGTTGCGTGTTTGACCTTCAAATCCTCGAGAACAACTTCAATAATCCAGTCGACGTCTTTTAGCAAATCCAGATCATCATCAAGATTGCCGGTGGTGATGAGTTTGGCATTCGAGGGGTGCATAAAGGGCGCGGGGTCGGTCTTTAGCATTTTCTCGACCGCGGATTTGGCGAGGTCTTTGTCCGGCAATTTGATATCGAGCAATACCACAGGGAAACCGGCATTGGCGACTTGCGCGGCAATCCCCGACCCCATAACCCCAGATCCGATCACGGCAATTTTTTTGATGGTCATGACCTAGACTTTCTCCAGAATGATGGCCGTGCCTTGGCCGCCGCCGATACACATGGTGGCGAGACCCAGTTTTTTGTTTTCGCGTTGCATAAGGGAGGCGAGTTTTCCGGTAATGCGTGCGCCAGATGCGCCGAGCGGGTGGCCCAGTGCAATGGCCCCGCCATCGAGGTTGACCTTGGCCATGTCCGCACCGAGTTCTTTCAGAACCGCCAGAGACTGCGCGGCGAAGGCTTCATTGAGTTCGATCAGGTCGATGTCTTTTAAAGAGAGGCCTGCGCGTTCCAGTGCCTTCTGCGTCGCAGGTACGGGGCCGATCCCCATGATTTCTGCGGCACAGCCGGAAACGGAAACGGACCTGATCCGCGCCAGAATGGGAAGTTTGTGTTTTTTGGCGTAGGCTTCGCTTGCTACCAGCACGGCCGCTGCGCCGTCGGTCAGTGGTGAGGCCGTTCCCGCCGTCACGGTTCCGTTTTCATCAAAGGCCAGTTTCAATCCGGCCAATGTTTCCAGTGTGGTATCGGGGCGGATACATCCGTCTTCACTCACGCCACTGACGGGGACAATTTCATCCTTGAATTTGCCACCGGCTGCGGCTGCGGCTGCCTTTTGTTGGGAGAGGAGCGCAAATTCTTCCTGTTCCTTACGCGGAATCGCATATTTCTTTGCAAGGTTTTCCGCCGTTTCACCCATGCCCATATAGGCTTGCGGGTAAATGGATGCCATTGCGGGGTTGGGCATCGGGTTAAAGCCGCCCATCGGAATTCGCGACATGGATTCAATTCCCGCACAGAGGAAGACTTCGCCCGCGCCCATTTGAATATAGCCTGCGGCCATTTGAATCGTCGTCATCGACGATCCGCAAAAGCGGTTGACCGTTGCTCCACCGATACGGATCGGCAAGCCTGCCAAATTCACCACGATGCGGGCAATGTTGAATCCCTGTTCGGCTTCGGGGAAGGCACAGCCCATCAACATATCTTCGATATGGTCGGGATTGACGCCCGTTTCAGCGACCAGAGCCTTAATCACCTCGGCGGCCATATCGTCGGGGCGGGTCTTGGCCAGAGCGCCTTTGCCAGCAAAAGTAAAGGGGGAGCGTTTGTATCCGCAGATAACAACGGGGGTTTGCATAAGAAATTTTCTCCTGAATCAGGACGGTGGAAAAAGACCAGTTTACCATACAGAAAGTTAAGATCTTTTCCTAGCCCCAACAGCCCTGCCCTCGTCACGTTGCGGTGCAATATAATTGTAAAAACCTTTGACAGGAGGGGTAAAATCAGGCAATCAGGCCAGAAATACAATATTTTAACTCTATTCATCATTCTTCTAGGGAGTTTACTGGCATGGAAGCCACTGTTGACGATCCGCGCGGCCTGAAACGCATTTGCCTGAGCTGCGGCACGCGCTTTTTCGATCTGAATAAACGTCCGATTGTTTGCCCGTCTTGCGGTGTCGAATTCACCGGCGAAATCAAAATCAAGTCCCGCCGCGGACGCGCTGCTACCCTCGACTCCACCGAAGAGTCACAAGTCTCCGAAGCCACCGAGTCCGAAGACGAAGATCTGATCGAGGATGAAGACGAAGCCGAAAACGATACGGTCAGCCTTGAAGACGCCGAAGAAATAGAAGATAGCGACGAGGATGAAGACGAAACGCTCGGCGATGCAGATCTTGATCTCGACGAAGACGATCTCGACGTTGATCTCGACGAGGATGATCTCGATGAAGATGACGACGATCTCGACGTTGATCTCGACGAGGACAAATAATCACCATGAGCAAGCCGAGCGAAGCACCGCAAATGATCGGTCTCTATTTGCAGCTTCGCTCTACCTATGACGATGCCGCCATTATGGAGGTGTCCGGCGTGTTGGATGATCTCGAAGACGGCATCGTTTCCGTTTCTTGGGAAAGAACAGCCGACGGATGGATGATTTTCTGGGTTCTGGATGCCCTCCCCGATCTTAAAAAAGTGATCAAGGCCATAAAATCCTCTAGCGGCATCACCGTGTCCGAGGAGGATTTTGCGTGGCAGGATATTGATACGGGCACGAACTGGCTTGAAGAATCCTATCGTTCTTTTCCGCCGTTCCGCGTTGGATCGTTTTTTGTGTTCGGTTCCCATTACGACGGCAAAATCCCCAAGGGGACCATTCCGTTGCAAATTGATGCGGCCACTGCCTTCGGGTCGGGCGAACACGGCACGACGCGCGGATGCCTTGAAGCCCTTTTGAAACTTCATAAATCCGGGTTCAAGCCGAAACGCATTCTCGATATGGGAAGTGGGTCGGGCATTCTGGCGATTGCGGCCTACAAGCTTTGGAAAAAACCCGTGCTCGCGGTTGATATCGACAAGGAAGCCACACGCATGGCAACCCATCACCGCAAGATCAATCAGGTCCCATCCGGTGACAAAGGTATGCAGTGCGCAACAGGCGACGGGTACAAAGCCCGTGCGGTCAAGGTACAAAAAGGCGGATTTGATCTGATTATCGCCAATATCCTTGCTGGTCCGTTGGTCGAAATGGCCCCCGAACTTGCAGACAACCTCAAGGAAGGCGGAAAAACTATTTTGTCCGGCCTGTTAATCGAGCAGGAAGACAAGGTTCTGGCCGCCCATGCCGCTTGCGGACTCAAACGTCCGTCACGTTTGCCACGCGGCGAATGGCAGACCCTGATTTTGAACAAGTAAATCTCCACTCTATCCTGTCCTTTACCCTTGTAATTTGATATGATGACTGGCACTGCGTCGCTGGGTCTCATATGTTTTTGTTTTTCAGATTTTCAAACTTCGCCCGTATGCAAAATCCATTTCGTTCTCTCTCAAGGTCCTGCACGCTGATCCCGATTTTTACCATCCGGGAGATGATCTTTTTGACCTTGATGTTCACCCTGACAGGATTTTTTTTCGTCCGGTCTTTTGAAACCCATATGGCGGAGCATAATCAGGTTCTCGACGATGTTTATAGCCTGAATGAAATCCATGGCAATATCGGTCGACTTTCTATTTCCGAAAGCCCTGCAGAAGAAAAAATGCTGGACCTCGAAAAGATGAGGCTTTCCGCGTTTAATGACCGCCTTGCCCACGACCTTGACGTGCTTAACGGCCATGCCGAGCACAAATATCATTCCGAGTTTCTGGAATTTCTGCTCTTTCCGGACCACCATGGAAAGGTTGACGAGTTTTATGACCGGTACAAAGAAGAATCAAAGCACCTATCCGATTCTTTTGACACAAATGACAGCGTTCAAACCCTAAATCACAGCGTCGTCATCCTTCCCGATCTGCTTAAATCCCTCTATTTCGGAATTCGTACCCAGCAAGGCGTCTATATCCACATGGCCAATCTGTATCAGACCGCCACCTATTTCATGGTGACACTGATTTTTGCCACCATCAGTTTCATTTTTATCCGCAAATATGCTTTCGAGCGCGCAAATGCCTTAAAATTTTCCCAAACCAAATCAGAGTTTCTGGCCAATATGAGCCATGAAATCCGGACACCGCTCAACGGCATTGTCGGAATGGCAGACTTGTTGAAAGGGACACCGCTTTCCGACGAGCAAAAGGTCTATGTCGACGCCCTGAACGTTTCCTCTTCCACTCTGGCAGATCTGATCAACGATATTCTCGACCTTTCCAAGATCGAATCCGGAAAGATGACTGTCGAGGCTGCGCCTCTCCACATCGTCCATATTCTTGATCAAATTCTTCCTGCTGTTAGCATGACGGCCAACAGCAAAGGCGTTGATTTGCTGACAGACATCCCAAAAGATATTCACGCCGAATATATCGGCGATCCGACCCACATCAAGCAAATCCTGATCAATCTGATCGGTAATGCCATCAAGTTCACAGAGCAGGGTCATGTCAGGGTTTCGCTATCTTCTCCACAGCCCGAAATTATCCGTTTTGAAATTGAAGATACCGGAATCGGCATTCCCGAACACAAAAAGGCAACTCTGTTCCAGAATTTTTCCCAAGGTGATACATCCACAACGCGGAAATACGGCGGCACCGGGCTGGGACTCGCTATTTGTAAAAACCTTGTGTCCATGATGGGCGGCGAGATCGGATTCACCACAAACAATTTCGGCGGGACGACATTCTGGTTTACGCTCCGCCTCGATGTACTTCCTGCAGGGTCCGTTACAACCGACAACGATCAGGCCGACACCCTGTTCCACAACAAATTCCAAGGGCAGCATGTTCTTCTGGTCGAGGACAACCGCGTCAACCAGATCTATGCAACCAAGCTGCTCAAAAATATGGGATTCACACTTTCGATTGCCGAAAACGGGCGTGAGGCTCTGGATAAAATCATGTCGCAACATGATGATTTTCAGGTCATCCTGATGGATTGCCGGATGCAGGAAATGGACGGGTACGAGGCCACGCGCCGTCTGCGGGCGTTCGAGCGCGAGCGCGGACTTTTGCCGCTGCCGGTGATTGCCCTGACCGCCAATGCGCTTAAAGGTGATGAAGATATATGCAAGGCTGCAGGCATGGATGGGTATATTAGCAAGCCCATAAAAAAGCGCCAGCTATACGGAGTACTTGCTCAATGGCTCGGCTACCCCGATCCGGATTCAGCCTTCCCCTCCGGAGAGAAGACTTCAGAGATGCAGGACACCCCTCTGATCCAGCAAGACACACTCCGTGACGTGCGCGAGATGATGGGAGAAGAGTTTCCCGCGCTTGTCTCCCACTATCTCGATAGCCTGCCGCATTTTGCCCATGAAATGGGCAAGGCTTTGGAAGACCAAAATTATAGCACTTTGTCCGATCTGGCACATACCCTTAAGTCGTCTTCCGCATCGCTTGGTATCATGAGAATACGAGGGCTGGCGGAGCGTATCGAAAAGAACAAAGAACTTAAATTAGGGGACGATGAACTGGTTTCCTGTTATAAAGAAATTCTGGCCCTGATCCCCAAGGTCAAAGAGTCTCTCGAAAATCTGGTCTAGGATTACAAAATGCCCCTCAGGAAAATCCTTCATGTTGACGATGACCACGTGATGCGGATGATGACCCGCACAGCTTTGACGCGCAGTCCTCAAGGCTTTGAGATCGAAAGCTGTCTTTCCGGCAAAGAGGCTCTGGAGAAAATTTCCGGCTTCAGTCCGGACCTGTTATTGGTGGATATGATAATGCCGATTATGGATGGACCGGCTTTTGTCCACGCAGTCCGGCAGTTGGACGATCCCCTGCGCTCCAAAACTCCGGTGGTTTTTATCACCGGAAAAGATGAAATCCATATCAGGGACCGGGATATTTTGGAGCCTGTTTTGGGAATCATCCACAAGCCTTTTTCCGCCAGCCAACTGGGGAATGATCTCGCGGCGTTGTGGAACGGTTATAAGAAGTAAGCCATGTGAAGCTGACGAAGTTTTTCTTTTCCTCTCTTCATAAGGGCGCGTACAGCCGTTTCAGAGAGCAAAAGGCTTGTTCCGATTTCCGTTACTTCGTATCCTTCGTAATAATACAGGGAAAGCACCCGCTGTTGTTGGGCCGGTAACAATGCCAGCAATTCGGACATTTTTGCGGCCAATTGGGATTTTTCCATTTCTTCTTCTGCGCTTGGCAGGGCATCGGGGATGGTTTCAAGAATTTCTATGTGGGACGCTTTCGAGCGTGACGCCTTCAAGATGTCCAGACAGCGGTTGACCGTCACACGGTAGAGCCATGAGGAAAATTTTGCCGAGCCTTCGCGGTAGGCATCTTTGTTCTGGTGCAGGGACAAGGTAATATCTTGAAGAATGTCTTCCGCTTCGTTCAATGTCCCCAGATAGGTTTTGACCACGCGCCAGATCAAGCCGCGATACCGCCCCACCAGTTGCTCCAAGGCACGGTCATCCCCCAACCTCATCAGGGCCAGCAATTGTTCATCCGTCGCGTCTTCGTATCTGGAAAATCCAGATGTGGAGGTCGAGGGGGATGGAATGCGGATTGCCATATGCGCTTTGCCTTTCTTCTGGGGGAAGAAAATGCAAAAAGCGGGCCAAACCAGCCCGCTTATCCTATTTTTTTCAATTATTTGCTATTGGGCCTGTGACGCCTGACTTTTTTCGGCATCGTCGCTCTGAGGGATATGGCCGTAAGCCATAGAATACCAGCGGTCGTGAACTTGCTGAATATAGGCCACAATTTCATCAAAATAGGCCAACGGATCAGGCTTTGTACTGGCTTGTGACAGGGCCGAGAAAATCGTCGAGTAAAAGTGGTCGAGAAAAGCGGCATCCTCACCGCCATTGTCCAGATCGAGGTTGCTGTGCAATGCCTCAATAATATCAAACGTTTTGATGAGGTGGTTGCTCATGACATCAAGACGGCCTTCCTGATATGCCTGCTTGGCCAGCTTGGTATTTTTGATCATGCCTTTGTACAATTCAACTATGATCTGCAAAGGTGTCAGGTTGTCATCACTGCTTTTCTGGTAGGCTTGAGACGCCTTATGATAAGGATTATGAGCCATAAGAGAAACTTCTTCCTTTCAATGGATCAGTTGTTTTTATTGTTAATATTCAGAATAGCCTGAATTTGAGCCAGAATTGTCTGCGCTGCCGACATCTGGGCTTCGAGCTTCGCATATTTATCGATCAGGCGTTCGCGGAAATCCGCCGCGCGTTCCAGAATTCGATCAGAGCGCAAATTCAGTTCCGTATTCTGTGCATCCAGACGAACTTTCTCATCCTGAATCAAGCCACCTACCACATCGGTGTAGTTTTCAAGGGTGTTGCTCATCAGGTCGGCCGCGCCTTGGGTGAAGCTGACATTAACTGTGGTACTGGTCGTCCCGACATAGGCAAAGGACAGGCCTTCGTATGCCGTTCCGGCTTTACCGGTAATCAATGTGCCACTGATGTCGAACAAGGTATTGTCACCACCAACTGACACATCGGTAATCGCGCCTCCGGAATAAGTAATATCGAGTGCAAACGACATACTGGTGGTCTGGGAAGTATTTGCAACCACACGAAATTCGCTGTTATCGACGGTCGCGGTGGTTTCAAAAATCGCGCGAACTTCATCAAAGTTATTCGTCAGCGCATTATCAAGGACATTTTCGTCTACCGTGAACTTTCCATCACTACCGACCTTCAATCCCAGCTCTGCAAGCGTTTCAAGGTTTCCACCACTTGCGCCATAGCTTCCGGCGACGAGTGCCTGCAAGGACGTACCCATATTCTTTACCATGAAATCGCCGAATAGCACCGCCTCTTCGGATACCTGGCCATCGCTTACTTGCTGCTGCGTCAGAACAAAGTCACGCATGGCATTATACGCATCGACAAAATTCAGAATATCATCCTTGACAGAGCTGGTGTCGTTTGTAACTTGCAGCTGGATTTTAGTGCCAGGTTCAGAGTTCAGAACAGTCAAGGAAATTCCATCAATCAAATCGCTGAAATCGTTGTCATCACGAGTCACTGGTACATTGTCAAGCAAGATGGTGGCCGGTTGCGCCGTCTGAAGCTCATTGACGAACAAGCCCCCACCATCGAGGACACCAAGATTTTGCAGGACATCATTACCAGTGATGTTGGTGACTTCGATCTGTTTATTGGTCTCGACTCCTGACAAAACCAGCTGGTATCCGGTTTCCGATGTTTTCAGAACTGATGCCGTGACGCCAGTTGTGGCTTTTTCGGCGTTGATAGACGCGGCCAATTCCGAAATGGACATATCGGATGTCACACTAATGGTTTTAGCCGTTCCACCGGTAACCCCAATATCGAAGGTTCCGGTATATAATAAGTCTGCATTATTGTCCGCTGTCAGGCTGTTACCACCGACGCGGTGCGCCTGTGCTTTCTGCTGGACTTCGATTTCATAGCTTCCGAGAGGTGTTGCGGGGTCGATTGCCACCTGAACCAGACTGGTCGGCGACGTCGAACTGGAAGACGAGAGCGTTCCCGAACGTGCATCAAAGGAAGAAGCTGCTGTGTTAAGAATACTGTAATTCTTTTTCAGAGAGGATAACGCATCCTGAACGGATTGACCCAAAGTTTGCAGAGTCCCCAGCGCATTCATCCTGTTGGTGTTTTTTGTAACCTGAATGTCAATCTTGTCGGCTTCAGCCTTGCGCTGATTATAGGCGGCCTCGATCAAAGCCGAAGTATCAATCCCTGAAGCCCCTCCAAATAGAAAGGTCCTGTTTCCTAAAGTTGTTATGCCGTTGGTTGTCATAACCTTCTCCTAAATCCTACCCAGCCGTTGGCGGGATACCCCGTCCTTCATTCGTTTGATTTTATATACAAACAGGGGGATGTAGCAAATTTTGTGCCAATCCCCCTGCCGTGTTCTTTAAATTCTTCTAATTAGCTCGATTATCTAACCAGAGACAGCAGCGAGGACTTCATCTGGTTGGCCTGTGCCAGAGCGGCAATCGAGGCTTCCGTTAGAACCTGTTTGCTAACAAGGTTGGATTGTTCGGCGGCAATATCCACGTCCATAATGGCCGAGGTAGCTGCCGTCAGGTTCTCGATCGAGCTGTCGATCACGTCACCGCGATATTCGAAACGGGACAACAACGCACCAACCGTTGCACGGTAGGTAGAAACGTTGTCGATAGCCGTACCGAGAGTCGTCAGAGCCGTTACAGCGTTCGCCTGAGAAGCAACAGCCGCACCGTTGGCAATGGTCGTGATGTTGATGGTCGACAGGTTAACCGCGATAGTATCGGTACCGGTGATCCCAACTTGGAAGTTGAAGTTGTAACCACCATCGATCAGGCCGTCACCGTTGAATGTAGTGTTGGTCCCGATGCCTTGAGCTTCAGTCAACAGCGCCTGAAATTCCGTGTTGATGAACCCGCGGCTGGTGTTGTCAACCGAACCGGAGTTCGACTGAGCAGCCAGCGATGTCATACGTTGCAGAATATCACCGACGCGAGCCAAAGCTCCATCAGCCGTTTGAAGAACTGCACGACCCTGAACGGCGTTAACTGCCGCCTGTTTCAGGATAGTTACGTCAGATTTCAGAGCTGACCCGACAGCAAGACCAGCAGCATCGTCAGACGCACGAACGATACGGGAACCGCTCGAGAGTTTGGCCAAAGACTTGTCTTGTTCACGGGAGTTACGGTTAAGGTAGATGAGTGCCGTGTTGGCGGAGGTGTTGGTTGCAATTACTGGCATTTTGGACTCCTTTCTCGAGTTGGTTTAGCCATTATGTCAACAATCTCTATTCTGGAGATTGCCGGAACCTCATCACATTCTTGCGAATCAGTCCCTTGCAAGTTGTAAATACTATCATCATCGGGGGGTAATTTGAATCCCTTTAATCACAATATCACCCTCCCAGAATACGATATGGTTGGTTAATAATGTGTTTATTTTCCATTCCCAAACATCTAACATCAAAAAAAATTTTTGAGAGACCCATATGCCCACACCTTTTGACCTAAAAAATTCCGTTCTGGAGCAAGGCCTGAACGCCTTGAAGAGGAACAATTTTCTGGAGGCCGAGGCTTTCTTCGCCCAAGTCATTTCTATCGATGAAAATGACGCGACGGCTTGGGCTAAACTCGGGTTGACATGGTTAAAAATGGGACGGTTCAATGAAGCGGCCAATGCTTTGACGATGGCCAACACCCTCAATCCGTCAGCCGATATTCTTCACGATCTGGGGCTGGCGCAGATCCAATCCGGAAACGAGAAAGCCGGTTTTACCACCCTTGAACAATCCTACAGACTTAAACCCGAAGAATCCATCGCTCGACTTCTGGGCGATGCCTATTACGGACTTAAAGATTATCAAAAAAGCGCCTATTATTACCTCAAAACCTACCAAACCAACAAAAAAGACGAGCAACTTCAGTCCAACCTGTCCATTGCCCTCTACCGCAATGGAGATATAGATCAAGCTCTGGGCATCCTGGTTCCGTTGGTTATCAAACGCCCTACCAACAAACAATACATTCATAACCTCACCGATTTTTACCGCCGCTTCCCTCAACATGTTTTCAATACAGAGGCCAAGAAAGCCATTGAAATCTGCCTGAAACAGGACAAGCTAAAATTCCTGAACCTTCGATCTGCGTGGTCGAGCCTGCTGCTTCTTGATCCAGATCTTGAAAAACTCCGCGAATTCGCAAAATTTTCCGGAGAGGACAAGGATCGCACGGTTTTCCTAAAGGATATTTCAAAGACCCTTGGCTCTTTTTATCTTTGCTCCGGTTTAATTCACAGCATGGCATCAGGCATTGCGCTTGAAAATATACTGACCAATTTGCGCAAATATTTCCTGATGAATTGGGAAGAGTATGAAAACTGGACGGATGACGTTTTAAAGTTTCTTGCGGCGTTGGCCGTACAATGCTGGTTCAATGATTTTGTTTATTATATAACCGAACCGGAAAAGGAAAAACTGGCCGCACTTAAAAATGAACTGGAGAAAAGCCTTGCTGCGGCGGAGCATAAATTGCCGGATGCAAAAGCGAAGTTGCTGGCTCTATATTGCTGTTTCGACCCTCTTTATTCCATTTATCAAAGCGATGAGAAACTTCCCTTCTCCAAATCGGTTCTTTATATTCTCAAACCTTTGGTTCTGCACCAGTTGACCAATCCGCGAACGGAGGCAGCGCTTATCCCCACGATCAAAAGTTTTACCGAGATCGAGGACGCCACGTCGAAGGAAGTACAGAAAATGTACGAGCAGCGCCCATATCCGCGCTGGACAAGCGCCAATGAGGAGATTCTCTCCTTAGAGCAGCGAGCCCTTGGGAAAGGGATCGAAATTCTGGTGGCCGGATGCGGAACAGGTCAGGAAGCCGCCTTTTATGCCAATATGGTTCCCGAAGCCCACATAACCGCCGTCGATTTGTCTCGCACCAGTCTTGCCTATGCCATGCGGCAAGCGGACGAGCTTGGCTATCTTTCCCGCATTGATTTCCTGCACGGGGATTTGATGCAGGTTGGCAAGCTCGATAAAAAATTCGATTTTATCACCAGTTCCGGCGTGCTTCACCATTTAAAGAATCCGGACAAGGGGCTGGAGGCCATCCGCGCCTGTCTGAAGCCTGGGGGACGAATGAGCTTGTCTCTTTACTCCAAGCCAGCACGGGATTTTGTTCTCAACCCCGCTTCGGAATATATTCGCGAGAAGGGTTATACGTCATCACTCGACGATATTCGCCAGTTCCGCCGCGATCTGTTTACCATGACCATGGATAACCCTATTATGAGATGCACAACAGCCGCGGACTTTTTCAATCTGGCGGAATGCAACGACTTGTTGTTCCATGTTCAGGAACATCGTTACACATTAAAGGAATTCAAAGAGTTCGGGTCAAGTCACAATCTGGAGCCGTTCCATCTTTTCCTGACACCGGAAAAGATCAAAGCGTTCCGCGAGATGTTCCCCGATAAGGACTTGCTGGATTTCGACGCTCTGGCAGGTTTTGAAGAAAAATTTCCGAATGCCTTTGTCGAGATGTACAAAGTCTATTTCCGCCCCGAGGGAGAGACATCCCCCCACCCGCTAGATCCCTTGATTTTTATGGGTGCGATTTGATTTTTCATCTTTTTTGAAAAATTTTCATTTTTTCGCGCCCCATTTTGAAATCCCCCTCGTTTAATGGGTGTAGACAGGAAATTGTCCTGAAAAAACACCTTAGAGGGTTACTTTATGGCAAGCATTACACAATTATCGACGGCAACCGACCTTTCCGGCCTCTCGGGGACAAAGGTTTCGAGTTCGTCTTCGAGTGCTGATACCTCTTCAACTGACAGCGCCGCAAAAAAAGCCGACGAGCTCAAAAACCAGTTTCTGAGCATCCTGCTGACCCAGATGCAGCACCAGAACCCACTCGACCCGATGGACACCAAAGAATTTACCGGTCAGTTGGCGCAGTTCTCGTCGCTCGAACAACAAATCAGCACCAACGTCAAACTAGACGACCTGCTCAGTTCGTTGCAACAGACTGCCGTCTCCAGTGCGTTCGGGTATATCGGGCAATATGTCGACCTTGATACACCGACCAGCACGATGCAAGACGGCAGCGCGACCTGGACCTACGCCCTTCCCGAAGATGCAGAATCCGTTACGATCAAGATCAAGGACGGCAGCGGCAATATTCTCTATTCCGGCACGATGCAAAATAACAGCGGCTCTACCGAAATGGGCGCAGGAACATACAGCTTCGGTATCACCAATGCCGACCTGACCAAGGCCGTAAATGACGGCGAGGTCCTGACCATGTCCGTTTCCGCTACCAACTCACAGAACACCCCGATTACGGCAGACATTCATACGACCGTCAAAGTGGACAGCATCCAGTCGGATGCTGCCGGAACCTATTTGCAGGCCGGTGGAATTCTTTTCGAGATTTCCGACGTCCAGAAAATTGTAAATAAAACCCAGACATCAACTGATGGGTCTGGAACAGACACTACAACCGAACAAACAACCGCTTAAGGCAAGTTAAACGTAAAGGAGAGTAAACCATGAGTTTGAATAGTGCATTGAATGCTTCCGTGTCCGGTCTTCGCGCGCAATCCGCCGCTGTCGCCGCCGTGTCCGAAAACATTGCCAACGCCAGCACCACGGCCTATAAAACCCGTGAAGTTGCCTTTAAATCCCTCGTGACCGGTAACCAGACCGGTAACGGTTTCAGCTCCGGCGGGGTTATTTTCTCGACCTATCAAGATATCAACCAGCAAGGCCAGATTCAGGCTTTCGATACCGGAACCTTTATCGCCATCAATGGTAACGGTTTCTTCGTTGTCACCGATGACGTCGCCAACCAGCCCTCCGGTTACACCTATACCCGTAACGGCAGTTTCTCGACCGATGCGCAAGGCTACCTGATCAACACTGAAGGGTATTATCTGCTCGGGCAACGGACTGACGATCTCGGGGTTGTTATTTCGGGGAGTGCTAACGACCTGAACTCGCTGACACCGATTGACGTAAACCAGATTTCCGGTACAGCGCAAGCCACCACCGAGGTTCGTTTCGACATGAACCTTCCGGCGGATGCGGCTGTTGCCGATACGTTCAGCAACTCGATCGAAATTTTCGACTCGCTGGGTGTATCCCACACCATCTCGATTACCTGGCTCAAAAACGCCGCCAATAACTGGACGGCCACTTTTGCAAACCCTGTTCTGACAGCAACCGGTGCGGTGTCGGGTACGATTGATACGGATAGTGGCACCGCGGGTGTTCAGACCACAATCAATGTGACCTTTAACGGGGATGGTTCTATTGCTTCGTTCACTCCGGCAACACCTGCATTCGATATTACCGGCTTTACCACCGGCGCCAACCCCTCGTCCGTTGCCCTCGACTGGGGGACCGTCGGACAGACCAACGGTTTGACCCAGTTCTCGTCGAACACCACGGCTCCGGGGCTTGAAATTTACCTGATCGACCAGAACGGGGTTCGTTTCGGCCAGTTGAGCGAGATCACGATTGATGAAACCGGTCTGGTGACCGCCGCGTTTGAAAACGGTGTGCGTCTGCCGGTTTACCAGATCCCGATTGCCACCTTCCCGAACCCGAGCGGACTGACCCACGTCGAAGGGACCGTTTATGACGAGAACGAAGCGGCCGGTAACTATAACTTGCGCTTACCAGGCCAAGGGAATGCTGGTAACATTATCGCCAGCGCTCTGGAACAATCCACAACCGATACGTCGGAAGAGTTCAACAAGATGATCGTCGCGCAGCAGGCCTACTCTTCTGCCGCGCAGGTGGTCAGTACGGTTGACCAGATGTTCCAGGATCTGATCGGCGCTGTTCGTTAACAGTTAGCAGGATAAGGACTAGGATATGGACAATCTGGAGAAAGTACTGGAAGATTTTGGAAAAACAGGAAACGTTCAAAACGTTATCGACTCCGGTCTTTCACTCGATCCCCTCGTTCTCCAGACCCATATCCAGAGCCTTCCGGCTGATCGCCAAGATCAATTTAGAACGGTTTTGAAGGATCTTCTCGATGCGTTGACGATTTATATCGAAGACAACGTCAAGGAGAGGGATGAAATAAAGAAACAAATCGACGGCACTCTGAAGTCCACCCAGGCCTGCCTGAGCTACGGCTCGGCACAGGGATTGACTCCGCGAAAGGACAATGCGGACGAGTGACCGGAGATATTAGAAGGAAGCATTCTATGACTTACGGTATTCCAAAAGATCAGGATAATGTTTCGGAAGACATGGTTTTCGAGTTTCTCGAAATGTCACAACGGCTTTTATCATTGATCAGGCACGAAAACTCCATCCTTGAGGAATGCGGCATTCTGAGCATGGAGAATTATCTGGCGCATCGCGATGCGTTGCTCAAGCTATACGAGCAAAAGGCATTTTTACTGCTCTCTCAGTTGGATGACGGCGTTACCCCGAAAGAGATGCATAAACTGATGTTGGAAGAAATTTCCTCTTTGCAGAAAGCGCTCAACGACAATACGACGCGTAAATTCAGAAGTCTGGAAAACACCTTGTCTTCCTACGAAGGAGATGCATCATGGCATTAACATCCGCCCTCAATATGACGCTTAACGGCATGATGACGACGGAACTCAAGACCACGCTGTCATCGCAGAACATTGCCAACGCGGACAAAGAAGGTTACACCCGAAAAAGTCTAGACACACGTTACTTGACCACCAGCGCCGGATCTGTTCCGGTGTCTGGCGTCGTTGTCGGTTCAAGCAGCCCATTTCTGGTGGCGGCTGTTGTCGGTGATATTTCCGCCTACACCAAAAATTTGACCATCAGCAATTCTCTGGATTACTACAGTTCCCAACTTGGCAGCACATCCGGCAGCAACACACTCAGCTCGCTTGTCGATGATTTGTATGCCAACCTCAAATTTCTGGCCACTTCCCCAGAAACAGCCGCCAACAAGTCAGAGACTGTCAATACTGCATCCAATCTGGCCAACTCTTTGCGCGACCTGTCGAAAGACGTTCAAGACTTGCGCCTTGACGCGGAACAAAAAATTGCCACCTCGATTGACAGTATCAACGCCGCGCTGGACCGCATCGACCTGTTGAACGACAAGATTGCCAAAAACCCGCAGAACGACTCCAGCCTTGCGGAATATGAAGACCAACGGAACCTTGAACTGCAAGGCATCGCAAAAGAGTTGGATATCCAGTATTTCTTCAACAGTGAAAATCGGCTGCAGATATATACCGCTTCCGGTCAAGCGTTGTTGCTGTCCGATCCTCACCATATCTCCTATACCGTGACGAACGTGGTGAACGGAACGACATTGTATCCTGCGGGGTTTTCGGCTATTGATCTTGACGGTGTCGACCAGACTTCGTTTATCACGGGCGGAAATCTCGGCGGTTTAATTGAACTCAGGGACAATATTTATGTCGGTGAACAACAAAAGCTCGACGAATTGGCCACCACCCTGCAAACGACCGTCAACACCATCCTGAATACCGGGGCGTCCATTCCTCCGCGCAACCTGATGGAAGGAAGCTTGCAAGGTCTTGCCGCCGGTACGGCATTTACTGCAGCCGGTAGCATCCGCGTGGCCGTGACGGACAATAGCGGGACGATTGTAAACTATTCGGATATCAACCTTGGCGCAATGGCAACCGTCAACGACGTTTTGACCGCCCTTAACGGTGTGGCCGGTCTGACGGCAACGCTCAATGTCGATGGAGAGTTATCGATTTCCGTTGCCCCCTCAACCAACGGCGTAGTTATCAATCCGTTGAACAGCGCCGTGACATCTTCCACCGGCGAGAGCTTCTCGCAATATTTCGGACTGAATGACCTGTTTGTCGGGACAACCGCAGAAGATATCAAGGTTTCCGACTATCTGCTCGCCAATCCGGATTTTCTTTCTATTGCAGCGCTTGATGCGAGTGTTGGTCTGGTTGCTGGCGACCGCGGTGTTGCCCGCGGTGACGGATCCGTTGCCGATGCCGTTGCCGACTCTCTGGTTACCAACCAGAGCTTTGCCGCGGCCGGTAACTTTTCAGCCCAGAGCAATACATTGCTGCGTTATGCGCAGGCCTATATGTCCGATGCTTCATCGCAAGCCAATATTTATCAGGGCGAGTCCGACACGACGTATCTGGTATATAAATCCAGCATGGATTTGTTGACCAGCACGGCCGGAGTTAACGTTGACGAAGAAACCGCCAAAATGCTGGTTTATCAGAACCAGTACGAGGCCGCCGCACAGGTGATCGCGACAATCCAGCAGATGCTGGACGCACTGATTGCGGCCATGAGATAGAAATGCAGGAGGGTTAAATGGTTAACCGCGTAGCAACGTTCGCTTTTACCAATACCATGATTACAGAGAATATGCGTCTGCAATACAAATATGCAGACATCAACACTCAGGTCAGTTCCGGCCTCAAGTCCCAGACATACAAAGGGATTGCGCGGGACAGCCAATATCTTCTATCCGTCGAAAGCGCCATGGACAAACTTGACGCTTACAACACGAACGGGAATATTGCTCTGGTCAACGTCAATACGATATACGAATCCCTCGGCCGCGTCGAAGCTATGGCCAACACTATGATGACAGCGGTGACTGCGGCACTGGGCGGTAATTTCGGCAATCCGGCAGTTACCCAGTCGCAGGCCCAGAACGCGCTCGTCGAAACATCATCCCTTCTCAATCTGCAGATTGCCGGACGCTATGTTTATGCCGGAACGGATATTGACACTCCCCCCGTCGACCTGACAGATCCGGCCTGGGTTCCGCAAACTTCTCCATCGGTTGTCAACTCTTCCTATTACCAAGGGAACAGCAGCATTAT
>Ga0116142_10000575_pt1 | contig 48295 bp, 47 predicted proteins | sample AD_UKC033_MetaG_FD_89785 | JGI IMG/M metagenome (GOLD analysis project Ga0116142, IMG submission 89785) | Active sludge microbial communities of municipal wastewater-treating anaerobic digesters from USA - AD_UKC033_MetaG | ecosystem: Engineered > Bioreactor > Anaerobic > Digestate | place: USA... | reverse complement strand
TGGGGCAGGCCCGCCTCGAAGCGGTCGAGGGCGGCGTCGATGCCCTGCTGCACCTCGAGGATGTTGTACCCCTCCTTCTGGTTGGCCGTGACGAACACGGCGCGCCGGCCGTCGTAGCGCCCGACATGGCTGAAGGGCGCGGTAGTCCAGCTCACCGCGGCAATGTCGCGGATGCGCACGGCGTGCCCGCCGCCCGCCGTGACCACCGTGTCGCGCACTTCATCGAGGGTCTCGTAGGCGCCCGAGGTCTTGAGGCTGAATCCGCGGGGGCCGATGTCGATCGTGCCGGCCGGGATGTTGGCGTTCTCGCTCGCGATCGCCTGCGCGACCTGCGCCGGCGTGACGCCGATCTCGGCCATGCGCTTCAGGTCGAGTTGCACGCGCAGTTCGCGCCGCGGGATCGCCCAGCTCTCCGCCGTGCGGATGCCGGTCACCGGTTTCAGCGTATCTTTCAGGTCGCGCGCGTAATCCTCGAGTTCGCGCCAGGTCGCCTCCTCGGACACCAGCGCAAGCTGCACCGTGTTGACGAGCCCGGGGCTCAGCTTCCTGATCTCGATCTCCGCGATCTCCTGCGGCAGCGTCGGACGCAGCGCGTTCACTTCGCGCATCACCTCGTCGTAGGCTTCGTCGGGATCCACCCTGGCCTGGAACTCGATGGCGGTGAACGACACGCCGTCGGTGATCGTCGTCTCGATCTTCTTCACGTCGTCGAGCTCGGCGAGCCGGTCCTCGATCGGCTTGGCGACCAGCCGCTCGAGGTCGCGCGGATCGGCGCCCGGGTAGATCGCGGTGACGAAGAAGCCCGGGATCTTGAAGTAGGGGTCCTCCTCGCGCGGCACATTGGCGAAGGCATACCAGCCGAGCGCGATCAGGCACAGGAAGGCGACCAGCGTGAACTGGTAGCGTCGGATCGGGAATTCGAGCGCGGTCACGACTCGGCCGCGCGCCCCGGCAGCGCGATGGCGCCGATGGTCTCCGCGGCATCGCCGACGACGCGGATCTGCTCGCCGTCGGCCAGATAGAGCGCGCCGTCCGTCACCACGGTCTCGCCGCTCGCGACGCCGGCGCTCAGTGCGACGCCGTCGTGGGTGATGAACGCCACGGTGACCGCGCGGCGCTCGGCGCGCCCCTCGCGCAGCACGTAGACGCTGGCGCGCTCGCCGTCGCCCTCGACGATCGCCGCGATCGGCACATAGGTCAGATTCGTCGCGCCGGGCGCGGCGGGGTGGATCGTCAGCTTGGCGACGAGCCCGCTCGCGAGCTGCGGCGCGTCCTCCCCGAAGCGCACCTCGATCGGGAAGAGACCGCTGCCCGTCTCGGCAGCGCCCGAAATCTCGGTGACCGTGCCGCTGAATCGTCGCCCGGGATACGCGTCGAGCCGGATATCGGCGGTGTCACCGAGGCGCAACTGCACGATTTCGCGATCGGCGAGCGCAGCGCGCACCACGTGGCCGCGCTCGGCGCCGCTCACCATCAGCACCGGCGCGCCGGCGCCCACGATCTCGCGCTCCTGCACGTACTTCCTCAGCACGACGCCGTCATGCGGGGCGGTGATGACCGCGTGTCCGCGGTCGAAGCGCGCGCCGGTGGCCTGCGCCTGCGCGATCGAGGCCTGCGTGCGCAGGTCCTGCAGCTGCTCGAGCGTGATCACCTGGTCGGCATACAGCCGCTCTCCGCGCGCGAGGTCGCGCTGCGCCTTGGCGGCGAGCTGCGCGACCTGCTCGAGCTGCGCGTCGATTTCGGTGAGCTCGAGCTCCGCGAGCAGCTGACCGCGCGCGATGCGCTCACCCTCGGTGACGGCGATGCGTCGCACGATGCCGCCGATCTTGAACGACAGGCGCATTTCGTCCTTGGCCGCCACGATCCCGTTGGTCGCGAAGGGCGCGACGGCGGGGCCGGCATGCGCGACGGCCACGCGCACCGGCGTGGCCGGGGGCTGCGGGGACGGCGCGCTGTCGCTGCACGCCGCGAGCGCGAGGGCGAGCAGCAGCAACCAGCCGGGTCGGACCTGTCGCGTCATGGGGCGGAGCCTGTGGATGCCGGGTCGACCGGCAGCAATCCCGCCGCAGTCACGTAATCGAGTTCGGCCTGGCGCGCGAGCAGCGCGAAGCGGGTGAGATTGAGGTTCAATTCGGCGCCCGTCAGCGTGCTGCGTGCGTCGATGAACTCGACCTGGCTGATCACGCCTTCGTCGCGCTTGCGGCTTGCGATGCGAAAGCCCGCGCGCGCCGCCTCCGAGCGCGCTTCGGCGGTGGCGAGCGAATCCCCGGCGGTATGCAGCCGGTCGAGCGCCTGCTGCACCTCGAGCTGAATCTGCTGTGCCAGCTCGTCACGCTCGGTCGCCGTACGGCGCGCGTAGGCACGGGCGCTGCGCACGGCGGCACGGTTCGCACCGCCGTCGAACAGCTTCCAGGTGAGGCGCAGCGACGCCTGGCCGTAGTTGTAGCCGTGGCCGGTACCGTAGTCCTCACCCTGGATGCCGCCGTCGACGCCGATGCCGAGCGTGGGTTTCAGTTGTGCGCGTTCGACGCCGATCTGCGCCTCGGCGGCCTGCACGGCGCTTTCGGCCTGCGCGAGTTCCGGGCGACGTTCGAGCGCGGCCGCCGCCAGGGTCGCGAAGTCCGCGGCCGAGCGCGCCACGACCTCGTCGACTTCGGTGGCTTCGAGCGCCGTGTCGAGCGGGCGGTTCAGCAGGAAATTCAGGTAGCTGCGTGCCTGCTGCGCGAGGTTCTGCGCCTCGCGCAGCTGCTGCTGCACCTCGAGCAGTTCCGCGTGGGCGCGCAGCACCTGGTCGCGCGTCACCTTGCCATTGCGGAACAGCGAATCGTTGACCCGCAGGTTCTCGTCGAGCAGCACGCGACTCGCCTCGACGATCGCCACGGTCTTCGTCGCCCGCAACCAGTCGAGGTAGCCGACCGTGATGTCGCGCTGCAGGCGCCGCGCCAGCGCGAGCTGTGCGTACTCGCTCGCTGCGAGCCGCGAGCGCTGCGCGCGCACGCTCGCCGGGATCGCCGGCGCATACAGCGGCTGCAGCAGCGTCAGGCGCGTGTCCTGCTCGCGCTCGCGCAGGAACGGAATCGTCTGGTCGGTGAGCATTGGGTCGAGCTGGGAGAGGGGCACCTGGAACTCGCGCCCGCCCTCGCTGCGCGTGTAGCGCGCATCGAGGCCGAGCGTGGGGAGGTAGCCGGCGCGCGCGCCATCGAGGGCGGCGATCGCGCGCTCGACGTCGAAGGCCTGGCTGCGCAGCGCGAGATTGGCGCGCAGGCCCTCGCGAACGTACTCATCGACGACCTCGGTGAGGCTGCGCGCGGCCACCGCGCCCGCGAAGGGCAGCGCGAGTGCGAGCAGGCACAGGGCGCATCCGGCGGCGCGGAGCCTGCGGCGTACAGATGTTGCGGCTCTGGCTGGCATGACGACTTCCTCCCCGGCTAGCGCGGCGCGAGCGCCCGCGCGGCCATCTGCAAGGCGTGCTCGATCAGGTGCTCGACGTCGTAGCCGCGGTGCTCGATGACCGCCGCCTTGGTGGTGGCGAGCTGGATGATGCCGAGCGTGTAACTCCACAGCGAAAGCGCGACGAGGCCGGGCGGGCCGACGTCCGCGCGTATCGAGCCGTCGGCGATGCCGCGTTCGATGCAGGCGTCCATGATGCGATGGACACTGTCGCCGGTTTCGAGGCAGGCGCGCTCGTTCGCGGCACCGTCGGCCTGCTGCGGGGCGTGGCGCGCGAAGCGCGCGAGCGCGTCGTAACGCACGGGCTGCTCGCGGGAGTACTCGACGAAGGACGTGCCCATGGCACGGATCGCGGCGAGTCCCGTTGCGTGGCTGTGTGCCACTGCCTCGAAACGGACCCGCAGGTTCTCGAGCGCGCGCTGGCAGATCGCGAACAGCAAGTCCGGCTTGTCCTTGAAATAGACGTAGAGCAGGGCGCGCGACAGGCGCGCCTTGCGCGCCACTTCGTCCATCGTCATGGCGTCGAGGCCGACGGTCGCGGCGACCGCCTCGGCCGCGTCGATGATGTCCGAGTGGCGGCGTTCCTTCTCCTCCTGGCGGCGTTCGGCAATGCGGCTCATGGCGCAAGGCTAGCTCTCTGTTGACAGAGTGTCAAAAATTACATGCTTGTCCACGGTGCACAATCCCTATTGTGCGGCAAATGCGAATCGTTATTATTCGCGTCCCCCATCTCCAACGAAAGCAAGATTGATGAGCACTCCTACGTTCGCGCGGCCCGCCTCTCTGTTGCTCGCGGTTGCCGCAGCGCCGCTCGCGGCTCAGACCGTCGACCTCGAGGTCGTCACGATCACCGCGACCCGCATCGAGACCCGCGTCGTCGATGTGCCGGCGACGGTCACCGTCAAGGGTCGCGAGGACATGGATCGCGAATTTGTGTTCGACCTGAAGGACCTCGTGCGCTACGAGCCCGGGGTGACGGTGAGCGATGACGGCGGGCGATTCGGCCTGTCCGACATCACCATCCGCGGCATCGGCGGCAATCGCGTGCTGATGGAGGTCGACGGCGTACGCATGCCGGACGCGTTCTCGATCGGCAGTTATGCCGACGCGGGCCGCGACGTCGTCGATACCGATCTGCTGAAGCGCGTCGAGATCGTGCGCGGCTCGGTGTCGTCGCTCTACGGCTCCGACGCGATCGGCGGCGTGGTCGCCTTCACGACCAAGGATCCGGCGGACCTGCTGTCTGCCGACAGGAACTACGGCTTCTCGACCAAGGCCGGCTACTCGGGCCGGAACGACTCGACCGTCGCCGGCGGGACGTTCGCGGCGCGCGCGGGGGCCTTCTCGGGACTGCTCGCCTACACGCGCCGCGATGGCCACGAAACGGAAAACTCCGGCGATATCGGCGGAGTCGGCACGATGCGCACCGAGCCGGTGCCGCAGGATCGCTACAGCGACAGCGTGCTCGCCAAGCTGGTCTTCGATGCGACCGACACGCAGCGCCTGCGCCTCACCTGGGAGGGCAGCCGCATCGATACCTTTACTGACGTGCTGACCGCGGTATCGGCGACGCCGCCGGTGGCGGGCGGCACACAGACCACGGGGCTCGTCGGCAGCGACGAGCAGCAGCGTTCGCGCATCACTTTCGACCATGCCTTCCCGCTCGGTGAGTGGCGCGTATACCGGCAGGAGAGCGAGACCTCGCAGGAGACACTCGAGAGCCGCAACGCCGCGACCCTTGCGGGCGTGATCACGCCGCAGACGCGCTGGCGCCTGTTCGACTTCGAACAGGAGGAAGTCGGGGCCGAAGTGACACTGTTCAGCCGTTTCGAGGCGCTCGGCGCCGCGCACACGCTCGCCTACGGCGCCGAATACATCGAGACCGACACCGTGCAGCTGAGGACGGGCCTGCAGACCAACCTGCTGACCGGCGTCACGAGCCCGGCGATCCTGCCGGACGTCTTCCCGGTGCGCGATTTTCCGCTGACGAAGACCCGCCGCGCGTCCATCTTCGTGCAGGACGAGATCAGCCTGGGTGCCTGGACGATCACTCCCGGCGTGCGCTACGACGATTACGCACTGCGCCCGACGGTCGACGCGATCTTCGCGGCGGACAACCCGGGCTTCGTGGCCGCGGACATCGACGAAACGAACGTCTCGCCCAAGCTCGGCGTGATGTACCGCATCACGGAGTACTCGACGGGCTACTTCAACTATGCGGCGGGCTTTCGCACCCCGCCCTACGACGATGCGAACTTCGGCTTCGAGAACCTCGCGTTCGGCTACACCGCCATCGCGAATCCGGATCTGAAGTCCGAGACCAGCGACAGCTTCGAGCTGGGCTGGCGCCTCGCACGTCCCGACGGCCACTACCTCGCGCTCTCCGCGTACTACAACCTGTACGACGATTTCATCGAGTCGCTGGTCGGCAGCCTCGATCCGGCGCGCGGCCTGATCGTGTTCCAGTCGCAGAACCTCAATGAGGTGCGCATCCGCGGCGTCGAAGTGGCCGCCGGCATGCCGCTGGAGGGTCAGTCCGACTCGCTGCGCGGACTGTCGGTGCGGCTCGCGGCGTCGTATGCGCGCGGTGAGAACCGTACCGACGACACGCCCCTCAACTCGATCGATCCGCCGAAGGCCGTGATCGGCTTCGCCTGGCGGGCACCGTCGCAGCGCTGGGGCGCCGAGCTCGTCACGACCTTCGCCGACAGTCCGCGGCGTGTCGACGACAGCCTCGGCGAGCCGTTCGTCCCGCCCTCCTATACGAAAGTTGACCTGCTGGCGGACATCGCCATCACGCCGCAATTGCGCCTCAACGCCGGGTTGTTCAATCTGACCGACGAGAAATACTGGGAATGGGCGGACGTCTCCGGTCGCTTGGCCAGCAACCGCTGGTTGGATCGTTATACGCGCCCGGGTCGGACAGCGGGCGCAACGATACGGTACGAATGGTAGGCTATTGAATCTTTCATGCAGCAATATGGCTAGATGGAAGTGCTTGCCGGCCGCAATTGCGAACCATTCGCGCTCGCAGGATACTGCCGGGTATGACTGAATCTCCCGGCGGGCCGGTACCCATGTCCACGCTGATGCGCGGTGCGCGGGCGACCGTGCATCGCGTACTCGATGACACGCTGTCCGTCGGCGATGCGCTGCATTCCACCGTCGGCCAGCGGCTCGTCGAACTCGGCTTCGTGCAGGGCGCGGAAGTCGAGGTCGTCGAGTCGATGTGGCCGTTCGGTGATCCGCTCGCCGTGCGGGTGCGCGGATCGACTTTCGCATTGCGGCGCGGCGAGGCCGCCGCAGTAATGGTTGTGCCGGCCAACGGCGCAGGCTGACATGGACGCCGCCAATCGCGCGCTGGCGGATCTGCGCATTGCGCTGGTGGGCGTGCCGAACTGCGGCAAGACGGCGCTGTTCAACCGCCTGACCGGCAGCCACCAGAAGGTCGCCAATTACCCGGGCGTCACGATCGAGCGCAAGGAAGGCCAGTTCCACAACCGTGCCGGGCGCCGCTTCGCCGTGGTCGACCTGCCGGGCACCTACAGTTTCACGCCGGCCTCGCTCGATGAGGCGATCACGCGCGACGTCGTGCTCGGCCGCATCGCGGGCGAGCCGCAGCCCGACGTGATCGTGTGCGTCGCCGATGCGACCCATATGCCGCTGTCGCTGCGGCTCATCCTCGACCTGCAGCGGCTCGGCCGCCCGATGATCGTCGCGCTGAATCGCAGTGACATCGCGAAGCGGCGCGGCTTCACGCTCGATGTGGCGAAGCTTGCCGACAAGCTCGGCGTGCCGATCGTAGAAACCGTGGCGATCGCACCTGGCGGTACCGATCAGCTGATCGAGGCGCTCGGGACGTTTGAGGCGGCTGCCGTGCTCCACGACGCCGTCCCGGCGGTCGATGGCGCGGCCCACGCCATCGCCGCGCCGGATCGCGCCGAGGTGGAACGCACGCAGCAGCTGGTGCCGCGGCTGCTCGCGGAGGTGGGCTACGGCGAGCCGCTGCGCGCGCGCGCCGCAGCGCGCGCCGATGCGATCCTGATGCATCCGTTCGGCGGCATGCTGGTTCTCGGTACAGTGCTCTTCTTCGTGTTTCAGGCCGTGTTCAGCTGGGCCGCCGTGCCGATGGGTCTCATCGAGGCCGGCGTCGGGGCGATCGGTACCTGGGTCTCGGGCGCGCTGCCCGACAACGCGCTGCGCAGCCTGCTGGTCGACGGCATCATCGCCGGTGTCGGCAGCGTGCTGGTGTTCCTGCCGCAGATCCTGATCCTGTTTTTCTTCATTCTCGCGCTCGAGGACAGCGGCTACCTGCCGCGCGCGGCCTACCTGCTCGACAAGCTGATGGGCAGCGTGGGGCTCTCGGGCCGCGCGTTCATCCCGCTGCTGTCGAGCTTCGCCTGCGCAATCCCCGGCATCATGGCCGCGCGCACCATACCGAGCGTGCGCGATCGGCTGGTCACGATCATGATCGCGCCGCTGATGACCTGCTCGGCGCGCCTGCCGGTCTATGCGCTGCTGATCGGCGCGTTCATCCCGGCTGCGGCGGCCGGTCCCTTCAATCTGCAGGGGCTGGTGCTGTTCGCGCTGTACGCCGCAGGCGTTCTGAGTGCGCTCGGCGTCGCGTGGTTCATGAAGCACTTTGCCGGCAAGCAGAACCATCACCCGCTGATGCTCGAGCTGCCCGACTACCAGTGGCCGGACCCGCGCAGCCTGCTGGTCGGCCTGTGGGATCGCGCGCGCATCTTCCTGCGACGAGTGGGCGGCGTGATCCTCTCGCTGATGATCATCCTGTGGTTTCTGTCGAGCTACCCTGCGCCGCCGCCCGATGCAACGGGCCCGGCGATCGAGTACAGCTTCGCCGGCATGCTCGGCGGCGCGCTGCACACGATTTTCGCGCCGATCGGCTTCAACTGGCAGATTTCGATCGCCCTGGTGCCGGGCCTCGCAGCACGCGAGGTGGCGATCGGCGCTCTCGGCACCGTCTACGCGATGTCGGCCACCGAAGGGGCGCTCGAAACCGCGATCATGCCGGTGATCGCCTCGGGCTGGAGCCTCGCGACCGGCCTGTCGCTGCTCGCCTGGTATGTGTTCGCGCCGCAGTGCCTGCCGACACTGGCCGTCGTCAAGCGCGAGACGAACAGCTGGCGCTATCCGCTGATCATGGCGGGTTACCTGTTCGCGCTCGCCTATCTCGCTTCGTTCATCACCTATCGGGTCGCGCTCGCACTCACCACATGAACGCGCTCGCCTTCGTCATAGTCGCAATCGCCGCGTGTTCGGTGCTGTGGCAGCTCGTGCCGGCGCGAGCACGCTATAAGGCGCTCCGCGCGCTGCAGGCTGCGCTGCCGCAGCGGGGATATGCGGCCCGCATCGGGCACGGCATCATCGCACCACTCGTGCGCCGGGCCGCGAAGGGTCTCGGGGGTGGTTGTGGTGGCTGCCCCGCCAATTCCGCCAACGCCGCCTCCCAGGCGCGCCATGCACGTCCACCGCACTGAGCATCTGGGCCACGACCACGTCTATCTCGGCGACGATCACGAGCGCAACGAGCGCCGCACGTGGTGGGTCATCGGGCTGACGCTCGTGATGATGGTCGGCGAAGTCGTCGCCGGCATGCTGTTCGGTTCGATGGCGCTGCTCGCCGACGGCTGGCACATGGCGACCCATGCCGGTGCGCTCAGCATCACCGCGCTCGCCTATGCCTATGCGCGCCGCCACGCACGCAATGCGCGCTTCACCTTTGGCACCGGCAAGGTCGGCGACCTCGCAGGCTTCGCCAGCGCGCTGATCCTCGCCGTGATCGCGTTGCTGATCGCCGTCGAATCCCTGCAGCGATTTCTGGCCCCGGTACCGATCGCGTTCACCGAAGCGACCGCCGTTGCGGCGCTGGGCCTCGCGGTGAATCTCGTCAGTGCGCTGCTCCTCCGTGGCGGCCACTCGCACGCGGGCAATGGGCGCCGCGGCCACGACCACGACCATGACCACGAACACGGCCACACGGCCAGTGGCGCGGACCTCAACCTGCGCGCGGCCTACCTGCATGTCATCGCCGATGCGTTGACGTCGGTCGCCGCGATCCTTGCACTGGTACTCGGGCGCTGGCTCGGCTGGGTGTGGCTCGACCCGGTGATCGGCGTCGCGGGCGCCGTGCTGATCGGGCGCTGGTCGCTCGGCCTGATGCGCGCCACGGGCGAGGTCCTGCTCGATGCCGCGGACGACACCGCGCTCGCTCAGGCTGTGCGCGAGGCGATCGAAGCCGGCGACGAGACCGTCACCGACCTGCACCTGTGGCGCGTTGGTCCGGGACGCCACGCCGCGATCGTGTCGCTGGTGGCCGCGCAGCCGCTCGCGCCCCAGGAATACAAGGCCCGCCTTGCGCACCTGCCACAGGTCGTGCACGTGTCGATCGAAGCCCATCGCTGCCCGGAGCACCCGCAATGAACCTGCTGGCACTCGCCTGCCTCGAGGCGGCCGTGTTTTTCAATGCGAACCTGCATACCGGTGCCGAACCGGTGGCCGGCGCGGACGCCATCCTCGTGCAGGATGCGCGCATCAGTTTCATCGGGCCGACGGAGGAAGCACGTCGCCGCGCACCCGAGGGTGCGCACTTCGTGGATCTCGCCGGCGCGACCGTCGTGCCCGGGTTCACCGATGCGCATGCCCACCTCGCGGGCATCGGTCTGCGCGAGATGGCTTTCGACCTCGACGGCACGGCGAGCCTCGCCGAACTGCAGGCCAGGCTCGCCGCACGGGCTGCATCGAGCCCGGACGACTGGATCACGGGGCGCGGCTGGATCGAATCGCGCTGGGAGCCCGCGCGGTTTCCGACGCGTGCGGCGCTGGATGCCGTCGTCGCCGATCGCCCGGTGCTGCTCGAGCGCGCCGACGGCCATGCCGCAGTGGCCAACAGTCGCGCACTTGCGCTCGCGGGTATCGACGCATCGACGCCGGATCCTGCGGGCGGCCGGATCCTGCGTGATGCGCACGGTGAGCCCACGGGCATGCTGATCGATGCGGCGACGCGGCTCGTCGAGCGGCTCGTGCCGCCACCCTCTGAAGCCGACGCGTTGCGCGCCCTCGAGCTGGGCGCGGCGCGCAGCGTGCGGCTCGGCTGGACGCAGCTGCAGGATGCGGGCACCGATCTCGCCGGGATCACGCGCCTGTGCCGGCTCTACGACGAGGGCAGGGTCAAGTTGCGGCTCTATTCCGCGATCGGCGGGCCGGGCAGCGATGCGGACGCGCTGCTCGCCGGGCGCATCGCGCGCCATCCCTGCGGCGAGCGTCTCACGGTGCGTGCGATCAAGCTCTACATGGACGGTGCGCTCGGCTCGCGCGGCGCCGCGCTGCTCGCGCCTTACAGCGATGCGCGGGACAGCACGGGCCTGTTGCTCAACACGGAGACGCAGCTGCTGCCGATTCTCGAGCAGGCGCTGCGCTCGGGGCTACAGATCGAGACGCACGCGATCGGCGATCGCGGCAACCGCATGGTGCTCGATCTCTACGAGCGCGCCTTCGACGCCGTGCCCGTCGCGGAGCGCTCGCTCGCCGAACCGCGCTGGCGCATCGAGCATGCGCAGGTGCTGGACCGCGCGGACCTGCCGCGCTTCTCGGCCCTCGGCGTGATCGCCTCGATGCAGCCCTCGCATGCGATCAGCGACCTGTACTTCGCGCCGGCGCGCCTCGGTGCGCAGCGCCTCGCCGGCGCGTACGCCTGGCAAAGCCTGCTCGCGAGCGGTGCGATCGTGGCCGCCGGCTCCGACGCGCCGGTCGAGCGCGGCGATCCCGTGCAGGAGTTCTACGCCGCCGTGGTGCGGCGCTCGCCCGAGGGTTACGCGGGCGAGGACTGGCATCGCGAGCAGCGCGTCACGCGCGAGCAGGCACTGCGCATGCTCACTCTCGCGCCGGCGCAAGCCGCATTCGAGGAGCGCGAGCGCGGCACGCTGGAGGTGGGCAAGCTCGCCGACTTCACTGTGCTGTCGCAGGACCTGCTGGCGGTGCCGGACGAGGCGATTCTCGCGACACGCGTGCTGATGACGGTAATCGGTGGGGAGATCGCCTACCGCGCGGACTTGACAGCTGTCACGACTGAATGAGTTTCATTCCCGTTTTGTGCGCTGCGCCAAGGGTATCATTGGCGAAGCGGTTTACGAGACCGCTTCACTGGAGTCCCCCCGCAAATGAACAAGACTGAACGACTGACCCGGCGGCAACTGATCGGCGTGACGGTGACGGCTGCGGCCGGCCTGTCGGGCGCTGCCGCGTTTGCGCAAGCACCGGCCGGCGCCGCGAGTTTTCCGAAGCTCGACGAGAAGGAGCCGACCGCCGTTGCGCTCAAGTACGTGCATGACGCCAAGCTGGTTGATCCGAAGAAGAGCCCGAACTACAAGCCCGGCCAGAAGTGCGCCAACTGCCTGCAGATCACCGGCAAGGACGGCGACGCCTGGCGTCCCTGCAACATCTTCCCGAAGAAGCTCGTTGCCGCGGACGGCTGGTGCAGCGTCTGGGTGCACAAGCCCGGCACCGCCATCTGAGCCTGCGCGCGCCGTGCGTCGCCACGCTCCTGTGCCTGATTGCGGCGCAGGTCGTGGCGGCCACCGCGGGCGCGTTCTCCATCACTGACGATACCGGCCAGCCGGTCGCGCTCACACGGCCGGCTGCCCGCATCGTCGCGCTCGCACCGGGCGCGACCGCGCTGCTGTTTGCGGCGGGCGCCGGCGATCGCATCGTGGCCACGATCGAGTACGCCGACGAACCCGATGCGGCGCGGCGACTGCCGCGCATCGGCGATGTGCAGGCGATCGACCTGGAACGCCTCGTCGCATTGCGGCCGGATGTGGTCGTCGTCACCGAAGGGATCACCTCGCCGCTGGTCATCGAACGCGTCCGCGGCCTGCACCTGTCGGTCTATGCGACCCGCTATTCGCGGCTCGACGACATTGCGCCCAGCGTCGCGAGGCTCGGGCGCCTCGCCGACACGGCAGACGTGGCCGAAGCCGCCGCCGCGCGGCTCGCCGGCACGCTCGCGGCGCTGCGCAGGCAGTACGCCGGTCGCGGGCCGCTCGAAGTCCTGTACCAGGTCTGGAACCGGCCGATCTATTCGATCGGCGGCCCGCACATCGTGACCGATGCGCTCGCGACCTGCGGCGCGCACAATGCCTTCGCGGACCAGCGTGTCGCCGCACCGGCGCTCGGCATCGAGGCGGTGATCGCGCGCAATCCCGACGTCATCGTCGTGTCGGCACCCCGCGCCGTGGCGAGCGCTTGGGTCGAGGAGTGGCGGAAGTTCCCGCGCCTCGCCGCGACGGCGAACGATCGCCTGTATGTGTTCGATGATCCGCGCCTCGATCGCATGGGACCGGCGGCGATCGAGGCCACCGCAAACCTGTGTCGCATCCTCGACGCCGCGCGCTAGTCGCGGAAGTTCTCGAACTGCAGCGGCCGGTCGAACGGCGACTTCCTTAGAAGCGCCATCGTGGCCTGCAGGTCGTCGCGTTGCTTGCCGGTGACGCGCACCTTTTCGCCCTGGATCGCGCACTGCACCTTGAGCTTCGAGTCCTTGACGAGCTTCGTGATCTTGCGGCCCGTCTCGTGGTCGATGCCGTGGCGCAGCTCCACCTGCTGGCGCGCCGCGGCGAGGTTCGTCTCCGGATCCTTGATGTCGAGTGAGACGATATCGATGCCGCGCTTGCCGAGCTTGATGCGCAGGATGTCGAGCATCTGCTTCAGCTGGAACTCGACCTGCGCCTGCAGCGTGATGGTGTGGCCCTCGAGTTCGTACTTCGCACCGGTGTCGCGAAAGTCGAAGCGCTGCGCGAGCTCGCGATTCGCCTGGTCCACGGCGTTCGTCAGCTCGTGCAGGTCGATCTCGGAGACGATGTCGAAGGAGGGCATCAGCCTTCCGCCAGCAGTTGTTCGAGCAGCGCGTCGAACTGCGCCGTCAGCGCGTCGTAGTGCGCGCCGGTCGCGGGCCCCGAAAAGCCGGTGTGCACATGGCGCACGCGGCCCGAGCGGTCGAGGAACAGCGTGGTCGGGAAGGCGTAGATCGCGTCGAGCTGCGGCAGCTTCTTCGCGACGTCGTCCCTGTCGGAAACACCGGCGATCAATGTCGTGTACTGGATGCCGAGGTCCGCGCGGAAGAGGCGCGTGGCGGCCGCCGCCGCCTCGAAGTCGCCGAAGTGCTCGAACATGAGCGAGATCACCTCGAGGCCGCGGGCGCGATTGCGCTGGTACCAGGGCGCGAGGAACATCGCTTCGTCGTGGCAGTTCGGGCACCAGCTGCCGGCCAGCGTGATCACGACCACCTTGTCCGCAAAGCGCGGGTCCGAGAGCGACACCGGCTGGCCGTCGAGATCGGGGAACGTGAACTCGAGGCGTTCGGCCGCATTGCGCACGGCGGTGGCGGGTGCGCCTTCGAGTGTCGCTGCCTCGTCGCGGCGCGCGCTGAACGCCTGCTCCCAGGCGAGCCCCGACCAGAACGTGCCGGCGAGCGTGTCATCCGCCGCAAGCTGCGCGCGGTACAGGTAGGCGTGCGCGCCGTCGAACGTCGACAGGTACAGCTCGTTGCCGCGCATCTCGCCCGCGAGATACCGATGATCACCCGTGGGCGTCAGGATCGTACCGGTCACGGCGGCGCCTTCCTGCCGGAACTCGGCAACGCCGGGCGAGGTCTTGCCGTCCGCCTCGGCGAAGGTCACGGCCCAGCGCCCGGACACGCTACCGGCGCTCGCGGCCGGCGTGGCGAAGAAGCGATGCGTGACGCCGCGCTCGGCGATGAACGGGATGACCTGGTTCGCGCCGCCGCGCTTGACCAGCAGCAGTTCGCCGCGCAGCGCGGCGCCTTCGGCTTTCGCGCTGATGCGGTTCTCGTAGCCCGGCATGCGCGCCTCGAGCGTGTCCCCGGCAAGCGTCACATCCTCGACGGCGAGCCGCTCGGCGCCGTTCTGCAGGTAGATGAGGTTGCGATCGCCGAGGCGCACGAGTTCGAAGCCGAACGGCAGCTCGCCGCCCGGCAACTGCAGCGTCGCGCGGTACTGACCGGCCAAGACGGAGTCCTCGACGGGCGGCGCATCAGCCGGCGGGCGCGCGCAGGCCGCAAGTACGACGGATGCCGCGATGAAAAGCGTAGTGCGTGTCATACCGATAGTGGCGCCGTTGGGGCGCCCTCCCAGGCCGGCGCAGGAAAGCCGTCCGCACCGCGCCGCCACGGAACCCACACCAGTGAGATCTCGCCAATGGCAATGTCGCTCTTGCGCGGCGCGATGGATTTGTGTTCGAGCGCGAGCGTGCTGGCGTCGAAGTCGGTCGCCGCCACGGCGAGGGCTGCTTCGCATTCGGCGTCGAGGTCCGCGAGGCGCTGCGTGAGCACGGCCAGGTTGTCCTCGGCGCGTGCGACGTCGGCTTGTTCGCGGCCCACGCGCGAGGCGGTGCGCGCAGCCGTGCCGGCGCGACCCACGGTCGAGGCGCTGAGCGCCTTGCGCCCGAAGAGTGCGCCGAGCACCGCCGAGCCCACCGACACCGCCGTCTGCGTGCGACGCTCGGACAACTGGTCGCGCTCTCGGCCGACGCGCTCCTCGGCGCGCCGCACCTGGTCCGCAAGGCTCGTACGCTTCGCGGCGTAGCGGTCGCGTATCTTCTCCACGGCCGCGTCGCGCCGCTCGCGCGCGGCATGCGCGAGGCGCGCGCGGAAGTCGCCTTCGCTCTCGCCGGGCTGCGACGTCATCGCCAGCGTCTTGCTGGAGTAGATCCCGGCGCGCGCCGATTCGTACAGGCTGGCGGCGAGGGCCTTGCCCCACCGGGCGTAATTCTGCGCACGCAGCGCTGCAGCGGGCAGCGTCGCAAACTGCGCATCCGCTGCGGGCTGGTCTGCGAGTACGCCGGGCGCTGCACCCTCGCCGGCGGGTGGCCATTCCACCTCATCGCCCGAGTCGCTGAATGGCGCGAGCAGCGTGACGGTGCGCCATTCGTCGACTTTCGAGCGGGCGTCGACGAAGTGCAGCTTCGCCGTGCCGAGGATCATGGGCCGATACTCGATCGGGCCGGCGCCGCGCAGGGCAGCGGCAAAGTACTCGCGCACGTCGGCGGGCACGGCGGGGCGGGCGCTGGATGCCGTCGCTCCAGACGCCGCGGCCGAAGATGTCGCGGCCATTGCCGCCGGTGCGGCCGATGCTCCGGCCGGTGTGGCCGGCGCCACCGCAGTGCTGGGGTCGCGCTTGCGATCGGCCATCAGCCGCGAGATCTCTGGCCCGGTGAGCGGTCCGCGCAGGTAGGACAGCGCCCAGCGCGACTGCATCAGCTGCGGCGCATCGTCGTGCACGTTACGCATCAGGAAGACGCGCTGCGTGAGGCTGCCCATCAATCTGTCGAGCGTCGCGCGGCTGCCCGCCGCCCCGCCCGGCAGCGCGCTCTCGAGGCCGTCGAGCACGCGCTGCTTGTCGCGGTCGGTCTGCAGGCGACCGATGAACCAGGTGCCCGTGTTGCCGAGCCCCTTGTAGTCGAGATCGACCGGGTTCTGGGTCGCGAGCACGCAGCCGACACCGAAGGCGCGTGCCTGCTTCAGCAGGGTGAGCATCGGTGGTTTCGAGGGCGGATTCGCCGTCGGCGGGAAGTAGCCGAAGATCTCGTCCATGTAGAGCAGGGCGCGCAGCGAGGAGGTTCCCGACTGGCGGCGCATCCAGCCGATCAGCTCGTTCAGCACGAGTGTGACGACGAACATCCGCTCGGGATCGGACAGGTGAGCGATCGAGATGATGCTGATGCGCGGCTTGCCCTCTGGCGTATACAGCAGACGCTGCGCGTCGAGCGGATCGCCTTCGAGCCATGCCGCGAACCCTGGCGAGGCGAGCAGGTTGTTGAGCGCCATCGCGAGCGCGGTGCGCTCCTTCGCCGGATAGAAAGTCTCGAGATCGAGCGCCCCGACCTTGTCCATCGGCGGCTTCTGCACCGCGGCGATCAGGCGAGCGAGATCGAGCCCGTCACCCGCACGCCAGGCCTGCTCGATGATGCTCGAGAGCAGGATGTGCTCGCGGCTCTGCAGCGGATCGGCGTCGCGTCCGACGAGGCTCAGCAGTCCGCCGACCACGCCGCTCACACGCTCGCGCAGTGAGGTGACATCGGCACGCAGCGCCTCGGCCGGCGCATCGAGCGAGCGCAGTACCGACAACGGCAGGCCGGTGTTGGCACCCGGCGTGTAGATCGCGAGATCGACCCGCGCGCGCAGCGCCGCAATGCGATCGGGCGTCTGGTTCCAGTCGGCGAGGCCCTTGCGCCAGTTGTTCGCGACCACCTTGGCGTAGTCCGGCACCGACTGGCCCTTGCGCGCCGCCTCGGCCGGGTCGATCCACGGCTCGAAGTCGGCCGGTGCCAGCTGCGGGAAGGTCAGCAGCAGGTTCGCGAGATCGCCCTTCGGGTCGATGCAGATCGCGGGCACGCCATCGATGCCGGCTTCCTCCAGCAGCGCGAGGCACAAGCCGGTCTTGCCGCTGCCGGTCATGCCGACGCAGACCGCGTGAGTCGTCAGATCGCGCGAGTCGTACAGCAGCGGCTCGGGCAGGGCCGCCCCGGCCTGCGGATCGTAGGGCCGTCCGAGATAGAAGACGCCGAGCTTCTCGTAGTCGCCGGCCATCTACTTCGCCTTGGGCAATCCGGCCTGCAGGCGTTTCCTGTGCTTGCGCGCAAGTTCGATGAGCCTCGGCGTGAGCCCGATGTCCTCGTAGATCGGATCGCCCTGGTCGTCGGTCGAGATCACCTTGCTGCCGCGCTCGTAGGGCAGCGCCGAGACCATTTCATCGAGCGCGAGGCCGAGCAGCTCGGTGATCATCTGCTCGCGGGTGCGACCCGGGAACAGTTCCGCGAGCGCATCGAGCCGGGCGGCGTCATCGAGCGGCAGCCGCACCGCGTACTCGGTCACCGTGCGCGGCGACATGCCGCCGGTGCGCCAGGCGTCGAGGAGTTCCCTGAAGCCCACGGCCTACTCCAGATTGCGGGTGGTGCGCCGATTGTACCTTTGCGGCGGCGCGTAATCCGCACCGCGGCGCGCGGCCGGTAAGTGTTTCCCGCAGGTCGCGCCCCGGCGGGCAACCGGCATTGACGCTGCGACGGCCGCTCCCCCATACTGAGAACAGATGAAATCCCGCGAATTCACGGCTCATTGCTGGTGGTGGCGACACTCCTGACGGAGTGGGCGCCGACGTGACCGACTAGTCCCCCGGATTTCTCAGGTTTCGATACGCAAGACCCATCTCCGTCGCTGACGGCGATGGGTTTTTGTTTTGCGCGGCTTGCGGCAGGGAATGTGGATGCGGAAGACTTTCGACATAGCAGGTGACCTCGATACGCCGGTCTCGGCGTTCATGAAGCTCGGCGCATTCCGGCCGCGTTTCCTGCTCGAGAGTGTCGAGGGCGGCGAGCGCCTTGGCCGATATTCCTTCATCGGCTTCGGCGACAGCCTGGAGTACCGGCTCGAATCCGATGCGCTGTACGTCGACGGCGTGCGCACGCCGGCGCCCGCGGATCGCGATGCCCTGCTCGCCAGCCTGCGCGCGGCGCTGGCGCGCGCCGCGCGGCCACAGCCCGAGATCGCCCACGTGCCGCTCGCCGGTGGGCTCGTGGGCTATGCCGCCTACGACGTCGTGCGGTATTTCGAACGCCTGCCGGAGCATGCGCAGCCGGTCGCCGGGACACCGCTGATGCATTACGTCGCGCCGCGCTCGATGCTGGTGTTCGATCACCTGACGCGCGGCATCGCGGTGCTGCACGCGGGCTCGGCCGGTGAGCGTGAATCGCTGCGGCGGGAAATCGTGCGCGCACTGCGCGGCGGATTGCCGAACGGGCAGGCGCGCGGCCGTCACAGCGAGCCCGTGCCGTCGCTGACGCGCGAGGCTTACATCGAGGGCGTGCGGCGCGCTAAAGAGGCGATCACCGCGGGCGATGTGTACCAGCTCGTGCTGTCGGCCCGGTTCTCCGGCCGGCACGATCTCGATCCGTTCCAGGTCTACCGCGCACTGCGTTTGATCAATCCCTCGCCGTACCTGTACTACAGCCGGCTCGGTGAGCACACGGTGGTCGGCTCCTCACCCGAGGCGCTGGTCAAGCTCTCCGCGGGTGTCGCCGAGCTGCGGCCGATCGCCGGCACGCGACCCCGCGACGACGACCCGCAGCGGGACGCGGCCAACGAGGCGGCGCTGCGCGCCGACCCGAAGGAGAACGCCGAGCACGTGATGCTGGTCGATCTCGCGCGCAACGACCTGGGCCGCGTGGCGAGCGCCGGCAGCGTGCGCGTCGAACCGTACCGCTCGATCGAACGCTACAGCCATGTGATGCACATGGTGAGCGGCGTGCACGGCACGCTGGCGCCGGGACGCGATGCCTTCGACCTGTTCGCGGCGGCATTTCCTGCCGGCACGCTGGTTGGTGCGCCGAAGGTGCGCGCGATGCAGCTGATCGACGAACTCGAGCCGGTCAGGCGCGGCCTCTACGGCGGAACGATCGGCTACTTCGGCGCGCAGGGCGACATGGACCAGGCCATCACGATCCGCACCCTCGTATTCAACGGCGACGAGTACAGCTTCCAGGCCGGCGCCGGCATCGTCGCGGACAGTGATCCGGACGCCGAATACGACGAGGTTCGCGCCAAGGGCGCGGCGCTCGTGCGTGCACTCGCGCTGGCGGAGGAGGGGCTGTGAGCGCGCGCCTGCTGCTGATCGACAACTACGACTCGTTCACCTACAACCTCGTGCAGGCCTTCATGGTCCTCGGCGCAGAGGTACTCGTCTATCGCAACGACGCGATCGACGTCGAGGCCGCGCGCCGGCTCGAGCCGACACACCTGTGCATCTCGCCGGGCCCGGGCACGCCGCGGGACGCCGGCGTGTCGATCGCGATGATCCGCGCCTTCGCCGGACAGATCCCGGTGTTCGGTGTGTGCCTCGGTCACCAGGCCATCGTCGAGGCCTTCGGTGGCGAGATCGTGCGGGCCGGACGGCTGATGCACGGCAAGACCTCGACGATCGAACATGACGGCCGCGGCCTGTTCGCCGGCCTGCCGCAGCCGTGCACGGTCGGCCGCTATCATTCGCTGATCGCCGCGCCCGACCGGCTCCCCGCCGAGCTCGAGGTGAGTGCGCGTACCGCGCAGGGCGAGATCATGGCCGTGCGCCACCGCAAGTTTGATGTCGAGGGCGTGCAGTTCCATCCCGAGAGCGTGCTGACGCCGGACGGCCCACAGCTGATGGCCAATTTCCTGAAGACCCGCCATGCGTGAACTGCTGCAGAGACTGATCGACCGCGAAGACCTCGACGAGGCGGCTGCCGGCGCGCTGCTGCGCGGCCTGGCCGACACCGCAACGCCGCCCGCGCTCGCCGGCGCTGCGCTCGCCGCGCTGCAGGCGAAGGGCGTGGCGGCCAGCGAGTTGCGCGGCCTGGCGCTCGCGATGCGCTCGCTCGCGCGCCGGCCTGAGATTTCCCCGGGCGCGCCGACGCTCGACATCGTCGGTACCGGAGGCGACCGTTCGGGCAGCGTCAATCTGTCGACGGGCAGTGCACTGCTCGCGGCCGCCTGCGGCCTGCGCGTCGTCAAGCACGGCAACCGTTCGGTCTCGAGCCGCACCGGCAGCGCCGACGTGCTCGAGGCGCTCGGCCTCGCCCTGCCCCTCGATGAGCAGGCGGCGGGCAGCCTGCTCGACCAGTGCGGTTTCACGTTCCTGTTCGCGCCCTACTATCACCCGGCGATGAAGGCCATCGCGCCGGTGCGTGCGGCGCTCGGTGTGCGCACCGCGTTCAATATCCTGGGGCCGCTGGTGAACCCGGCCGAACCGGCGTTCCACCTGATCGGCGCGTACAGCGCGCCGGTCGCGCGGCTGATGGCCGATGCGCTCGCCGGCATGCCGATCGAGCGCGCATTCGTCGTGCATGGCGCGGAGGGCTGGGACGAGCCGACGCCGGTCGGCGAGTTCATGTTGATCGACGTGCGTCCGGGCAGCATCGTCGAGACGATCCGCGATCCGCGCGAGGCCGGCATGGCGCGCTGTGCGGCGGCCGCGCTGGTCGGCGAGGATGCGTCATTCAACGCCGCGGCGCTGCAGCGCACGCTGCAGGGCGAGGAGCGCGGTGCGCTGCGCGATGCGCTGACACTGGGCGCGGGACTCGCGCTCGAACTCGCGGGCAAGGCGCGCAGCCTGGAGGAGGGCATCGCCGCCGCGGCGGCCGCCATCGACGCCGGCCGCGCCGGCGGCGTGCTCGCGGCACTCGGGGCATCGCGCCGATGAGCGATTTCCTCGCGACGATGGCCGCCGCGAGCCGCGCCCGTGTGCACGCGGCGCTCGCCGCCTGCCCTCTCGATGCGATGGCCGCGCGAGCGCGCAACTCGCCGCCGCCACCGCCGCTCGTGCTGTCGCCCGGGCGCTTCGACATCATCGCCGAGATGAAGCTGCGCTCGCCGGCCGCCGGTGCGCTGCGCGCGGCATCGGCCGACGATATCGCTGCGCGCGTGCGCGATTACGCGCGGGCGGGCGCGGCGGCGGTGTCGGTGCTCACCGAGCCGAGCCGCTTCGACGGTGCACTCGAACATCTCGCGCAGGCCGCGCACGCGCTCGCGCCGGCACGGGTGCCGGCGATGCGCAAGGATTTCCTCGTCGATCCCTACCAGGTCATGGAGGCGCGCGTCGCCGGCGCCGGTGGCGTGCTCGTGATCCTGCGCATGTTGCCGCGCACCGATATCGAGGCGTTGCTGGCTGCCGCCGCGTCGCTCGAACTGTTCGCGCTGCTCGAGGCGTTCGATGAGGCGGACATCGAACTCGCGCACGAGCTGGCGCGCCACGCCGGGGGCAGGCTGCTGGTGGGCCTCAACTGCCGCGATCTCGCGACGCTCCAGGTCGTGCCAGGCAGGCTCGAAGCGCTCGCCCCGCGCCTGCCGGCGCATCTGCCGCGCGTGGCGGAGAGCGGCCTCGATTCGGCGCAGGATGCGGCGCGCATCGCCGCGGCAGGCTACGATCTCGCGCTCGTCGGGAGCGCACTGATGAAGCGGGACGCACCCGGTACGCTGCTGGCCGATATGCTCGCGGCCGGGCGCGCAGCCCGCGGGTCCGTGCCGTGATGTGGGTGAAGATCTGCGGCATGACGACGCCCGCGGCGGTCGACGCGGCAGTCGCCGCGGGTGCCGATGCCATCGGTTTCGTGTTCGCGCCCTCGGTGCGACGGGTCGCACCCGCGCATGCCGCAATGCTTGCGGCCCCGGCGCGGGGTCGCGCGCGATGCGTGGCCGTGATGCAGCATCCGAGCCAGGCCGAAGTGACGGCGATGCTGGCCGAGTTTGCGCCCGACGTGCTGCAGACGGACAGCGAAGACTTCGCGGCGCTCGACCTGCCTGCCTCGCTCGAGCGCCTGCCGGTGCTGCGTGCCGGTCGCGAACTGCCCACGCAGCTGCCGCGCCGCGTACTGTATGAGGGCGCAAGGAGCGGCGCGGGCGAAGTCGCCGACTGGACCCGGGCCGCGCAGCTGTGCGTGCGCAACGTCGAAGTCGTGCTGGCGGGCGGGTTGACGCCGGAGAATGTCGACAGTGCGGTGCGCGCGGTGCGCCCGTTCGGCGTCGATGTGTCGAGTGGCGTCGAGAGCGCACCGGGCGTCAAGAGCGCGGCGAGGATCGCAGGATTCGTGGCGGCGGCGCGAGCCGCCGGCCGGGAGGGCTGACATGACATCGTTGAGTACGCAGGAGCAGGCGCAACTGCTCGCTGATTCCATCGCCGGGAAATTTCCGGATGAGCGTGGGCGTTTCGGCCCGTACGGCGGCCGCTACGTGCCCGAGACCCTGATCCCCGCGATCGAGCGGCTCGAGGCGGGCCTGCGTGCACACCTGCATGCGCCGGATTTCCAGCACGAACTGGCCGATGAGCTGCGCAGCTGGGTCGGCCGGCCGACCGCGCTCACGCACGCGCGCCGCCTCGGCGCGCGCTGGGGCGCCGAGGTATGGCTCAAGCGCGAGGACCTCGCGCACACCGGCGCGCACAAGATCAACAACGCGATCGGCCAGGCGCTGCTGGCCAAGCGCCTCGGCGCCAAGCGCGTCGTCGCGGAGACGGGCGCGGGCCAGCACGGCGTGGCGAGCGCCGCGGCGTGCGCGCGCGTGGGCCTGCCGTGCACGGTGTACATGGGCGCCGTCGACATGGAACGCCAGGCGCCGAACGTCGGGCGCATGCGCCTGCTCGGCGCCCAGGTCGTGCCGGTGACGGAAGGCGACCAGACGCTGCGCGCGGCGGTCGACGAGGCGCTGCGCGACTGGGTCGCCGATCCGCTCGAAACCTATTACCTGCTCGGCTCGGCGATCGGGCCGCATCCCTATCCCTATCTCGTGCGCGAACTGCAGACGGTCATCGGTCGCGAGGCGCGCGCGCAGATCCTCGAGCAGGCCGGCGGCCTGCCGGACGCGCTGATCGCCTGCGTCGGCGGCGGTTCGAACGCGATCGGGATTTTCAAGCCGTTCATCGCAGATGCCTCCGTGGCGATCCTCGGTATCGAGGCCGGGGGCCGCGGCACGGCGCTCGGGGAGAACTCCGCGACGCTCGCGCTCGGTCGGCCCGGCGTGCTGCAGGGCGCCTATTCGGTGCTGCTGCAGGACGAGCACGGCCAGATCCAGGAGACGCATTCGGTTTCGGCGGGTCTCGATTATCCCGGCGTCGGGCCCGAGCACGCGCTGCTGCAGGCCGCGGGGCGTGTCAGCTACGAGTCGGCGAGCGACGACGAGGCGCTCGCCGCGGTCAAGGAGTGCTGCGAGGCCGAGGGCATCCTGCCGGCGATCGAGAGCGCGCATGCGCTCGCCGGTGCGCGTCGCTGGGCGGCGGCACATCCCGGCAAACGCATCCTGATCGGCCTCTCGGGTCGCGGCGACAAGGACATGCCGACCCTGCAGCGCACGCTGATCGCGCAGCTCGAGGCAGCCGCGCACGGGGCGCGGTCGTGACGGCGCCGCAGTCCCTGGCGCCGCACGAGCGCATCAGCGCCGCGATCCGCGCGGCGGCTCCACATGGTCCGGCGCTCGTCGCATTCATGACCGCCGGCTACCCGAAGCGCGAGCGCTTCCGCGAGCAGCTTGCGGCGGTCGCGGGTGCCGCCGACGTCGTCGAGATCGGCGTGCCGTTCACCGATCCGATGGCGGACGGCGTGACCATCCAGCGCTCGAGCCGCGAGGCGCTCGCACAGGGGGTCACGCTCGAGTGGATACTCGAGGAACTCGCCGCCATGCCGGCCCTGCGGGCGCCGCTGCTGCTGATGAGTTACCTCAATCCGCTGCTGTCATTCGGTTTCGAGAAGCTCGCGCAGGCTGCGGAGCGCGCGCGCGTCGCGGGCTTCATCGTGCCCGATCTGCCGTTCGACGAGGGTGGCGAGCTGGCCGAGGCGCTCGCCGCGCGCGGCATCGCGCTCGTGCAGATGGCGACGCCGGTCAGCACGCCCGAGCGCCTGCGCAGGGTCTGCGGCGCAAGCCGCGGTTTCGTCTATGCCGTCACGATGACCGGAACGACCGGCAGGAGTGCCGCCGTGCCCGACGACGTGCTCGGCTACCTGCAGCGCGTGCGGGCCGTGTCGCAGGTGCCGGTATGCGCCGGATTCGGCATCCGCACGCGCGAGCAGGTCGCGCGGCTCGCCGGACATGTCGACGGTGTGGTCGTCGGGTCCGCACTCGTCGAGGTGCTCGAGCGCGGCGAGGATCCCGGGGCCTGGCTGCGCGGACTGCGTCAGGACGGCGAGTGACACATCAGCCCGACCCGCGCCCGACTCTCGGGCTCGCGGCACTGCTCGCCTTCCTGTCGATGGTGAGCCCGTTCGCGCTCGATACTTTCTTTCCGTCATTCCCGGCGATTGCGCAGCAGTTCTCGCTCTCGGCGCTGCAGTTGCAGCAGACGCTCACCGCCTACCTGCTGCCCTATGGCCTCACGATGCTGCTGCACGGGCCGCTGTCGGACGCCTACGGACGCCGGCGCGTGATCCTCATCGGCGTGAGCCTGTTCGCGCTCGCTTCGCTCGCCTGTGCATTCGCGCCGAGCTTCGGCTGGCTGCTCGCGTTTCGCGCGGTGCAGGGCGCCACGGCCGGCGCCGGCATGGTCGTCTCCCGCGCCATCGTGCGTGACCTGTACTCCGGCCACGAGGCGCAGCGGCTGATGTCGCTGATGACGATGCTGTTCGGTTTTGCGCCGGCGATCGCGCCGGTGATCGGCGGCTGGGTGCATGTCGCCTTCGGGTGGCGCGCCGTGTTCATCTTCCTCGTGTTGCTCGGCGCCTCGATCACATTCGTCGCCTGGTGGCGCTTGCCGGAGACGCATCCGCCAGAGCGGCGTTTCGCCTTCCAGTTTCGCTCGCTGATCACGATTTCCTGGCGCATCGTCAGCCACCGCGAGTTTCTGTTGCTCGCGCTGTCGACCGCGCTGCACTTCGTTTCGGTGGTCGCCTATATCGGCGCCGCCCCCGCCATCGTGCTCGAGCAGTGGGGGCTCACCGAAACGCAGTTCGCGATGCTGTTCGTACCGCTCATCGGTGGCTTCGTCGCCGGTGCGTTCACTTCGGGACGCATGGCGGGCCGCCTGAGCCCGCACGCACAGACCCGCCTCGGCTTCCTGGTCTCGGCCATCGGCGGGCTGCTCTCGACGCTCGCACTCTGGCTGTTCTCTCCGGTGCCGATCATTGTGCAGCAGGTGCTCATATTCACTGCAGCCTACGGTGTGCAGATCGTGAGTCCGATCATCACGTTGCGCCTGCTCGACCTGTACCCGGACACCCGTGGCGCGGTGTCGTCCGTGCAGTCATTCGTGTCGATCATGGTCGCGGCCTTCACGATGGGGGTGGTGGTGCCGGCGCTGCACGGCTCCCTGCTGCTGCTGGCGCTCGGCTCGCTGGTCGGCGCGCTGGTCGGTTGGTCGCTGTGGCGCATGGCGGACGCGGCGCCGGCAAGGTAGATTCGGCAAAGGGGGGCTTCCCGGAGGTGGCGGGAGGATGGATACGGTCGACTTCATTACGGTGCCGAGTCGTTTTCGCGGCCCGGATCACTCGGCAAACGGCGGCTATTTCGCGGGGCTGGTCTCGGCGCGCTCGGCCTCGCCTGTGACCGTGCGGCTGCTCTCGCCGCCGCCCCTCGATGAGCCGATGCTGATACAGCGCGAAGGCGCGACACTGCGCGTCACCCACGCGGAGACCATCGTCGCCGAGGCGCGCGCCATCGACGGTGGCCTGCCGGCCGCGCCGGAGCCGCCTTCCTACGAGGAGGCGCTGGAGGCATCAAGGCACTACGCGGGCTTCCACACCCACATCTATCCGAATTGCTTCGTGTGCGGCATGCATCGCGAGCGCGGCGACGGCCTGCGCATCTTTCCCGGCGATGCGCGCGATGGCCTGGTGGCCGCGCCCTGGGTGCCGGATGCCTCGCTCGCCGGCGACGACGGCAAGGTCGCCCCCGAGTTCATGTCCGCGGCGCTCGATTGTCCCGGCTACTTCGCCGTGCACCTCGAGCTGCCGTTGCTGCTCGGCGAGTTCACCGTGCACATCGACCGGCGCGTTCACATCGATGAGCCCTGCGTGGTGGTCGGCTGGCGGCTCGGCTCGAGCGGCCGCAAGCACGTGGTCGGTACCGCGCTCTACGACGAGGACGGCCAGCTGTGCGCGCGGGCGCGCGGCCTGTGGATCGAACCGCGGGTCTAGGCGGGTGGCAGGGATGCATCCGGACGTCTCGAAATACAATGACGCGCAGGATCCTGCGGACCGGGAAATCTGCGAGTTGCTCGCCCGGGAAATGGACCGCAATCTCCCTGAAGCCGAAAGCAGGGTATGGCACGGTCATCCGGTGTGGTTCCTGGACGGCAACCCGATCGCCGGCTACAGCCGGCAGAAGCCGGGAATCCGGCTCATGTTCTGGAGCGGTGCGGATTTCGACGAACCGGGATTGAACGTGATCGGCCGGAAGTTCAAGGACGCATCGGTCTTCTTCAATGCGGCTTCCGGGATCAAAAAGCGCGACCTGTCCCGCTGGCTCGCGAAAGCAAGGACGATCCAGTGGGACTACAAGAACGTCGTCAAGCGCAAGGGTCGGCTGGAGAGACTGAAATCACCCCGGTAGGCCACGGTGGCTGCTGAGCCAGGGGACCTCGATGCCGGTGCTTTCGGCCCGACCGTGCATTTCTACAGAAACTGGGGAGAAATCTGCCGAGGGTCGCTGCGCTGCGGAACCGCTATTCTGTGCAGCACGCTATCATTGGCCGTCGCGAAACCGAGATCGCTCACGCGCACTTGAGTGGCGGTCTATTTGAGCGCAAAACGGCGTTTTCTCTCTCCCGATCAGGCCCCGTCCCATGACTTTAGCCCCTCGTCCTGTTCAACAGTCTCTCCCCGCGCTCTGCCCCCTAACTGACGCCATCGAGGCCCTGGCTAGCGCTGGCAGTATTGAAGTACGCGGGGCGATAAACACCCGTCGCGAAGTGGTTGACTTCATTCTCGACCTCGTCGGCTACACGCCTGATCAGCTGTTGACCCAGCGCCGACTCCTCGAGCCCTCGTTCGGGAACGGTGACTTTCTTCTTCCCGCAATTGAACGCCTCCTCCGCTCGTGGGCGGCAAACGATCACTTAGGTGATCCCCTCGCGGCGCTCGCTCCGTGCATCCGAGGTGTCGAGCTACATAAGGAGACCTTTGCGAATACTCACGCGAAGGTGACTGCATTTCTCATTGACCGCGGCATTCAGAGGTCGATTGCTGCGAAGCTCACCGATACGTGGCTCATCCACGGAGATTATCTTCTAGCTGATCTTCCGGCCCCGTTCGACGTTGTGGTCGGTAATCCGCCCTATGTGCGCCAGGAGCTAATCCCCGACGTGCTCCTGCATGAGTATCGACGCCGCTACAGTACGGTCTACGACCGGGCCGACCTCTACATCCCATTTATTGAGCGGTCCCTACGAAGCCTCGTCGACCGCGGTGTCCTCGGCTTCATCTGTGCCGACCGCTGGATGAAGAACCGCTATGGGGGGCCGCTACGAGCACTCGTGGCGAACGACTTCCGGCTCAAGATCTATGTGGACATGACAGACACACCGGCCTTTCATTCCGAGGTCATTGCCTACCCCGCGATCACCGTAATCAGCCGTGAAAAATCCGGTCCGACACGCGTTGCACACCGGCCGCGTATCGCAAAAGATTGCCTCACGACCCTATCCGACAAACTAACCAACGAGCAGATACGGCCTGACTGTGTTGAGGTTCGTGAACTTGCGGGTATCACAACTGATGGCGAGCCGTGGATACTTGAGTCCTCCGATCAGATGGCCCTGGTTCGTCGCCTGGAGCGTGATTTTCCGACGCTCGAAGGCGCCGGCTGCAAAGTCGGGATTGGTGTTGCAACCGGCGCAGATAAGGTCTACATCGGCCAATTTGACGAGCTCGATGTTGAGCCTGACCGGAAGCTGCGCCTTGCAATGACCCGCGACATCGTGACGGGCAGAGTCGACTGGCGCGGGTTTGGTGTGATCAATCCCTTCGCAGACCAGGGCGGCTTGGTAAATCTCGACAACTATCCGCGCTTGAAACGCTATCTCGATACCCATAAGGCCGAAATTCTTGGCCGCCATTGTGCGAAGAAGATTCCGGCGAACTGGTACCGAACTATCGACCGAATAACACCGTCTCTTGCTTGCCGGCCGAAGCTGCTCATTCCCGATATCAAAGGTGAGGCCCAGATTGTCTACGAGGATGGCAATCTCTATCCGCATCACAACCTATATTTCATCATCTCTGACGAGTGGGACCTGCGGGCCTTGCAGGCCGTTCTCCTCTCCGGGATCGCGCGGATTTTTGTATCGATGTACTCAACAAAGATGCGCGGCGGATACCTTCGCTTCCAGGCTCAATATTTGCGCCGAATTCGGGTACCAAACTGGAAGGACGTTCCTGTAGGCGTCCGTCAGGAACTCAAGGAGGCGGCCGACGCTCGCGACGTGGTAGCCTGCGACAGAGCCGTGTTCAAGCTGTATGGCTTGACGCACGGAGAATCCGCAGCTCTAGGGGGGGTGGTTAAGCCGAATGAGTCTGGACCTTCAGGACTACGACCGCAAAGCTAGTGACGCCGTGCGGGCCTTTTGGGCCAACCGGGAGAAGGCACGACAAAAGCAGATCCAGGATGGCAAGATTGACCAAGGCGAGCGCGCGGGGGTGACCGCGGGCAAGAACATGGATGGTTTTGTCGATTTGGTAAGCGACATCGTCAAAGCAAACGGCCTCGCGCACGCCGACATCCATCAGCACCGTCCCTTGCTTGCACTGCCCGGCTACTTTCGTCCTACAAAACTGTGGGACCTGCTCGTTATCTACAAAGGCCACCTCATTGCGGCAATCGAGCTGAAGAGTCAGGTTGGACCTTCGTTCGGCAATAACTTCAACAACCGAACGGAAGAGGCGATCGGCACCGCTCACGATCTATGGACCGCCTATCGCGAAGGTGCGTTTGGAAAACAACCAAGGCCTTTCGTCGGGTGGATGATGCTGGTTGAGGATGCCAAGGCCTCTCGAGTGAGCATCCGTGACAGCTCGCCACATTTCCCAGTGTTTTCGGAATTTCAGGGCGCGTCGTACATCAAACGCTACGATCTGTTATGTCAGCGGCTTACGCAAGAACGGCTCTACTCAACAGCGGCATTAATGACAACGCCGCGGTCCGCTGTGAATGATGGCGAGTTTGGCGCGGAATCAGACATGACTAGCTTCAAGACTTTCGTGACGAGATTGGCCGGGCACATAGCGGCTGAAGGTGCGCGACTCGGCTGAATCCCAGCGGTTCTGCCGAACCCGGCGCGAAAACCAGGGCAATGAGCGGGGCACATTCTGACGACGGCACAGCGCTATGGATCTAACGACGGAACAAATCATTGAACTTTGGTTTCACTACGAAGAAGTGGCGATGCACTTCAACGAGTTGATTATCCAGTATCGATTGCAGCTCATGGGCGGGGTCGGGGCGATCGGTGCGCTGTCGGCTTATCTCATTGGAGACAAAGTCGAAGATAGACAGAGGCGATACCGACTGCGCCTTGTCGCATCTTTGGGCCTGTTTGTCCTTGTACTAGCCGCGGCCTTGTTGGATCTTCTTTACTACAACAAGCTGCTCCTCGCATCGGTCGATGTGCTGATTGATTTCGAAAAAGCCCACCCTCCATTGAACATGAGTACTCGCATCGCAGAGAAGATCGCAGGACAAGGTCTACCTGTAATTTGCGGCGCGTATGGTGTCGTACTTGGGTCGCTTGGCTTGTTCACCCTGTGGTCATGGCGGCAACACAGCAAGTGCACCGAGCGGTCTCTGGGAGACCCAACTGATACCTCCTGCGTAGGCTAGTCAGGTAGTTGCCTACTGCATTTCTGGAAGCGCTCGAAGGTTCGCTTACCCGCGCCGCGCGAAGAACGCACCGACCACTGCCGCGGCGGTGAGCAGCCAGCCCGGCCAGGCCGGGTCGCGCTCCAGCGCGAGCCAGACGATGCCGCCGAGCAGCGCGGCGGCGGCGATCAGCATTGCGTCGCGCCGACGCTGCGAGCCGCGCAGTTCTTCGCGCAGTTCGTCGAGGCCGTCCGCCGCCACTGGCAGGCGCAGCGTGCCGTCCTGGGCGCGTTGCACCGCGCCCTGCACCATGGGAGGCAGCACGCGCAGCATCGCGATCAGGTCCGGAAGATGGGTCCTGATCTCGCCGGCGATGCGCCGCACGCTCACCCGCTCGCGCATCCACTCGCGCAGCACCGGGCTCGCGGTTGCGAACACGTCGAGATCGGGATAGAGCTCGCGTCCCAGACCCTCGACGTTGAGCAGTGTCTTCTGCAGCAGGATCAGCTGCGGCTGGATGCGCATGTCGAAGCGGCGCGAGATCTCGAACAGGCGCAGCAGCACGGTGCCGAACGAGATTTCCTTCAGCGGCTTCCTGAAGATCGGCTCGCACACGGTGCGCACGGCCGATTCCATTTCGTCGATGCGCGTGTCGCGCGGCACCCAGCCGGATTCGACATGCAGTTCGGCGACGCGCCGGTAGTTGCGGTCGAACACCGCGAGGAAGTTCTCGGCGAGGTAGTGCTGGTCGCGAGGGTCGAGCGTGCCGACGATGCCGAAGTCGATCGCCGCATAGCGCGGATTGGCCGGATCATCGGCGAGCACGAAGATGTTGCCCGGGTGCATGTCGGCATGGAAGAAGTTGTGGCGGAATACCTGCGTGAAGAAGATCTCGACGCCGTTGACCGCGAGTTTGCGCAGGTCCGTGCCCTTCGCGCGCAGCTGCGCCATGTCGCTGATCTGGATGCCGTGGATGCGCTCCATCACCATCACGTCGACACGACACAGGTCCCAGTGCACCTCCGGCACATAGAGCAGCGACGAGCCTTCGAAGTTGCGCTTCAGTTGCGCGGCGTTGGCTGCCTCGCGCATCAGGTCGAGTTCGTCGAGGATCGTCTTGCGGTACTCGTCGACGATTTCCCGCGGGCGCAGCCGCGGCGCCAGCGACCAGTAGCGCTGCGCAAGCTCGGCGAGCGCTTCGAGCACCTCGAGGTCGCGCTCGATGACCGCATGCATGCCGGGCCGCAGCACCTTGACGATCACCTCGCGCCCGTCGGCGAGGTGCGCGACGTGCACCTGGGCGATCGACGCGGCGGCCAGCGGGGTCTCGTCGAATGAGGCGAACGCCTCGCCGATCGGCTGACCGTAGGCGCGCTCCACCGCCGCGCGTGCCTCGGCGCCCGGAAACGGCGGCACGCGGTCCTGCAGCTTCGCCAGCTCATCGGCGATGTCCTGCGGCAGCAGGTCGCGGCGCGTGGAGACCGCCTGGCCGAACTTGACGAAGATCGGGCCGAGTTCCTCGAGCGCAAGTCGCAGGCGTTCGCCACGCGAGCCCCCGTGGCGGCGCGCGAACCAGGTCCAGGGCGAGGCTAGCAGCAGGTAGCGCAGCGGGCGATACAGGTGGGTCGCGCGCACGAAGTCGTCGAGCCCGTGGCGCACGAGCACGCGCTGGATCTCGATCAGGCGCGCGAGCACTCGCAGCTTCAAGGCTGATCCCGTCGAACCAGCAGCTCGATGCGCGCCGCGAGCCGGTCGACATCCTCGCGCGTGCGGTCGACGTCGGCGAAGAAGGCGTCGGCCTCCGCGCGCGGCACCAGGTCGGCGTGCTCGTGTGCAAGGTACTCGGCGACGTTGCGGCTGCCGGTCGCGGCCACCTGTCGGCCGAAGTCCAGCACGCCGGCCGCGGCACGTGCGAGACCGTGCGCGGCGGCGTCGCCCACGAGCTGCGAGAGTTCTTCCTCGATGTCGGGACGCAGCAGATGTGCAAGCTCGCGGAAGCGTTGTGCAAGCTGCGCATCGCCGTCGATGCGCACGTCGCCGCGACGGATCACGCCTTCGGCATCGGTACCCAGCAGCGCGAGCAGATTGAGCGGCGTGCCGCCGATTTCGGCGTCGGCCGGCGGCGACGCCTCGCCCTCAGGTCGCGTCTCATGGGTCAGCGTGATGCGCTGGCCATCGGAGGCCAGCACGAGGCGCAATCCGGTGCCCTCGATCGTGAGCGCAGCGCGGCGCCCGGCGAGTTCCTCGCACAGCGCACGCGCCTGCGGCGAGCGCGGCAGGTTGCGGTTGAGAAGCTGCTGCACGGCTGACGTGATCATCGGCGCATCAGTAGCGATAGCCGCGGTGCACGGCCACGATGCCGCCGCTGAGATTGTGGTAGCGGCAACCCTCGAGGCCCGCGCCGCGCATCATGCCGAGCAGTGTCTCCTGGTCGGGGTGCATGCGGATCGACTCGGCGAGATAGCGGTAGCTCGCCTCGTCCTTAGCGACCACGCGTCCGAGCAGCGGCAACAGGCCGAACGAATAGGCGTCGTACAGCGGCTGCAGCGCGTCGATCGGCTTCGAGAACTCGAGCACGATCAATTGCCCGCCAGGCTTCAGCGTGCGGCGCATCGAGGCGAGCGCGGCGGCCTTGTCGGTGACGTTGCGCAGGCCGAAGGCGATCGTGACGCAGTGGAAGCTGCCGTCCGCGAAAGGCAGCTGCTCGGCATTCGCCTGCACGCATTCGATGCCGCGCAGGTGGCCGGCATCTAGCAGGCAGTCGCGACCGTGGGCGAGCATGGCCGCATTGATATCGGTCAAGACGACGAGGCCGCCCGGGCCGACCTGACGCGCAAGGCCGAGCGCGATGTCACCGGTACCGCCCGCTACGTCGAGCGCGTATTGGCCCGGCCGCAGCCCCGTGATCGACAGCGCGAACCGCTTCCAGATGCGGTGCACCCCACCCGACATCAGGTCGTTCATCAGGTCGTAGTTGTCGGCCACCGAGTCGAATACGCCGCGCACGCGCCGCGCCTTGTCTTCGCGGCGCACGCGTTCATAGCCGAAGTCGATGGTCGGGTCGGCGGAAGGCTGGCTCAAGGTCACCTCGCGTGGGCCGGCATTCTAGCGCGCCGCCCCGCCGCAGGATGGATTGCAGCGCCGGAAAGAAGATTTCACCTTTACAAGTTTGTGGAAGTCCGCTAACAATCGGCGCCACTTCAAGTCCGCAAGGACTGTTGAGACGGGGGTCTTAAGGGGCCGGGCACCATGTGCCCGGCCCCTTTTCTTCAGAGTCGCTCGCCGAGCTCGTACAGGTAGTCCCAGGTGTAGAGGCCGCTGTCGTGCCCGTCGTCGAACACGAGACGCACGGCGTACTGGCCGACCGGTTGCACCGCACGAATGCCGACGCCCTCCTTGCCGACGACCTTGACGCGCTGCCCGGGGCCGTGTCCCTGAACTTCGGCCGACGGCGAGTTGACGCGCAGGTACTCGAACGGCAGCTCGAAGCTGCGGCCATCGTCGAAACTCACCTTGAGCAGGCGCGAGTGCTGACGCAGGCGGATTTCCGTACAGATGCGGGCGGCCATGGACGCAGCTTAGCCCTCCGGCGCGCGCGGTATCTATCCCGCTATTGCGGCGAGCGGCCATCGCCTATACTGATTCGACGCCCGCCGATCCTGGCTGCCGCTGCCGCCGTCGACTCGAATGCCACCTACTGACACGTCCCGCCCGGATTACTTTCATCGTGTCGTCGATTGCCAGTGGGCCTGCCCGGCACACACGGACGTCCCCGAATACATCCGGTTGATCGCGCAGGGTCGCTTCACCGACGCCTACATGGTCAATCGCGCGTCGAACGTGTTCCCCGGGATCCTCGGGCGCGTCTGCGATCGTCCCTGTGAGCCGGCCTGCCGTCGCGGACGCGTCGAGGACAAGCCGGTGGCGATCTGTCGCCTGAAGCGCGTCGCCGCCGACCACAAGGACGAATTCCGGGATCGGCTGCCGCAGATTCCGGAGCAGGGCAACGGCAAGCGGATCGCGTGCATCGGCGCCGGGCCGGTGTCGCTCACCGTGGCCAACGACCTGCTGCCGCTCGGCTACCAGGTCACCATCTTCGAGCAGTTCCGCGAGCCTGGCGGGCTGATGCGCACCAACATCCCGTCCTTTCGGCTGCCGCAGACGGTGCTCGACGAGGAGATTGGCGCCATCGTCGACATGGGTGCCGAGCTCAAGCTCAATCACCCGATAAAGAGCATGCGCGCACTGCTCGAGGGCGGCGGCTTCGACGCGGTGTTCGTCGGGTCCGGTGCACCGAAGGGCAAGGAACTGAAACTGCCGGGCCGGGAAGAGGGCGCGGCCAACATCCACATCGGCATCAACTGGCTCGAATCGGTGGCCTTCGGTCACCTGAATGCGATCGGCCGGGAGGTGCTGATCATCGGCGTCGGCAACACGGCGATGGACTGCTGTCGCACCTCGCTGCGCCTCGGCGCCGCGCACGTCAAGGTCATGGCGCGCAAGCCACGCCAGTTCTTCAAGGCCTCGGCGTGGGAACTCGACGACGCAGAGGAAGAGAACGTCGAGATCATCGTCAACCGCTCGCCGAAGCGGTTCGTCATCGAGCAGGGCAGGCTCACGGGCATGCTGTTCGGCGTGATGGAATACGACATCGATGCCGGCGGGCGCATCACCGCCGAGCGCGTCGCCGGCGAGGAATTCCTGCCGGCCGACGATGTGATCCTCGCCATCGGGCAGGAAAACGCATTTCCGTGGATCGAGCGCGACCTCGGCATCGAGTTCGACAAGTGGAGCGTGCCGAAGGTCGATGCGACGACCTTCCAGTCGACGCGACCGGAGGTCTTCTTCGGCGGCGACGCGGCCTTCGGACCGAAGAACATCATCTGGGCGGTCGAGCATGGCCACCAGGCCGCGATTTCGATCCATCGCCACTGCCAGGGCGTGGCGGTCACCGAGCGGCTGGCGCCGGGCGTGAACCTGCAGAGCCGCAAGATGGGCATGCACGAGTGGTCGTACAAGAACGACTACAACCCGGTCGAGCGGCGGCTGATGCCGCATGTGTCGCTCAAGGAACGCTTCAAGAAGCTCAACATCGAGGTCGAGCTCGGCTTCACTGCCGAGCAGGCCGCGGCCGAGGTGCAGCGCTGCCTCAACTGCGACATCCAGACGGTGTTCGAGGCGAAGCTGTGCATCGAGTGCGATGCCTGCATCGACATCTGCCCGACCGACTGCCTGACCATCACCACGGACGGCACCGAGGACGATCTGCGCACGCGGCTGCGGGCGCCGGCCGCGAACCTCGAGCAGGCGCTGTACGTCTCGGCTCCGCTGAAGCAGACCGGCCGGGTGATGGTGAAGGATGAAGACCTCTGCGTGCACTGCGGCTTGTGCGCGGAACGTTGCCCGACAGCCGCCTGGGACATGCAGAAGTCGTACGTGGCGTGGCCGCACGCCAAGGATCAGCCGGAAAAATGCCAGCCCTCACTGCCCAAGATCGCGTAAACGACTTCGTCATCAAGATCGCAACGGTGAACGGCACGGGCTCCGCCAGTGCCAACGCCCTGCTGATGAAGGCGATTTTCCGCAGCGGCGTGCCGGTGATGGGCAAGAATTACTTCCCGTCGAACATCCAGGGACTGCCGACCTGGTACGAGATCCGCGTAACCCGGGATGCGCACACCGCGCGCTCCGGCCGCATCGACCTGATGGTCGCCATGAATGCCGAGACCTACGGCAAGGACATGCGCGAGGTCGACAGCGGCGGTTACCTGATCTACGACTCGACCTGGCCGCGCCCGGCGCTGCTCTCGCGCGAGGACATCACCGTGCTCGGCGTGCCGCTCGCGCGTCTGTGCAACGAACGCTTCAAGGGCGTGCGCACGCGCATCCTGATGAAGAACATCTGCTACGCGGGAGTGCTCGCGGCACTGCTCGACATCGACCTCGAGCGGATGCGGGAGCTGCTCGCCGAGACCTACGCCAAGAAGCCGCAGCTCGCCGACAGCAACATGGAGGCGGTGCAGCTTGGCTACGACTACGCGAAGCAGCATTTCAACTGCCCGCTGCCCCTGCGCGTCGCGCCGCTCGACCGCACGGCCGGCCACATCCTGATCGACGGCAATACCGCGACCGGGCTCGGCGCGATGTTCGCCGGCGCCACGGTGGGCGCCTGGTATCCGATCACGCCTTCCACTTCGGTGATGGACGCGTACAAGGCCTTCTGCGACAAGTGGCGCGTCGATCCGGAGACCGGCCGCAGGAACTTCGCGTTCATCCAGGCCGAGGACGAACTCGCGGCGATCGGCATGGTGCTCGGCGCCTCGTGGAACGGCGCACGTGCGTTCACCGCGACCTCGGGCCCCGGCATCTCGCTGATGAACGAATTCCTCGGGCTCGGCTACTACGCCGAGATCCCCGCCGTGGTGTTCGACGTGCAGCGGGTCGGCCCCTCGACCGGCATGCCGACCCGCACCCAGCAGTGCGACCTGCTGTCCTGCGCCTATGCCTCGCACGGGGACACCAAGCACGTATGCCTGTACCCCGCGAGTCCCGAGGAATGCTTCTACTTCGCCATCGCGGCGTTCGACCTCGCCGAGCGGCTGCAGACGCCGGTCATGGTGCTGTCGGACCTCGATATCGGCATGAACGACTGGATGTGCCCCGAGTTCAAGTGGGATGACTCCTACCGGCCCGACCGCGGCAAGGTGCTGCCGCTCGAGGAAATCGTCAAGCTCGAAAAGTTCTACCGCTACCTCGACAAGGACGACGACGGCATCCCGTACCGCACCCTCCCGGGCGTGCATCCCAAGGCGGCGTATTTCACGCGCGGCTCCGGGCACACGCAGTACGGCGCCTATACCGAGGATTCGGCCGAATACCAGATCGTCGTCGACCGGCTGCTGCGCAAGTTCGGTACCGCGAAGACTCTCGTGCCGAAGCCGGTCATCGAAATGGCCGACAAGCGCACCGATGTCGCGATCGTCGCGGCGGGCAGCAGCGATGGCGCCGTGCGCGAGGCGCTCGTCGTGCTGGCCGGCATGGGCATCCCGGTGAACTACCTGCGCGTGCGCGCGTTCCCGTTCAACGACGAAGTCGAGCGCTTCCTTGCCGAGCACCGTCTTGTGTTCGTCGTCGAGCAGAACCGCGACGCGCAGTTGCGCTCGCTGCTGACGCTCGAGACCCAGGTCGAGAAGTCCAGGCTGCGCTCGCTGCTGCACTACAGCGGCCTGCCGATCTCCTCGAGCTTCATCATCGAAGGTGTGCTGACCGAGGTCGCACCGCGGCCGCTGCGCTCGGTCGCTCCGGTGCACGCCACCGGCACGCCGGCGGAGTGAGCCCATGACCTTCATACCGAAGCCGAAAGTTCGCCACCCGTCGCTGCCGCGCAATGATCTCGGCCTCACGCGCCGCGACTACGAGGGCGTGCTGTCCACGCTGTGCGCGGGCTGCGGCCACGATTCGATCACCGCCGCGCTCACCGAGGCGATCTGGGGGCTGTCGCTCGAGCCGCAGAACATCGCCAAGCTCTCGGGCATCGGCTGTTCGTCGAAGACCACGGCCTATTTCGTCGGCGGCGCGCACGGCTTCAATTCGGTGCACGGGCGCATGCCGGCGATCGCGATGGGTGCGAACGCGGCGAACCGCAAGCTGAGCTACATCGGCGTCTCCGGCGACGGCGACACGCTGTCGATCGGCCTCGGGCAGTTCTGCCACGCGATCCGCCGCAACCTGAACATGCTCTACGTGATCGAGAACAACGGCGTCTACGGCCTCACCAAGGGGCAGTTCTCGGCCTCGGCGGATATCGGCACGAAGGCGAAGAAGGGCGAGAAGAACCTGCAACCGCCGATCGATCCGGTGCAGCTCGCCATGAGCCTCGGCGCCTCGTTCGTCGCGCGCAGTTTCTCGGGCGACAAGCGCCAGCTCGTGCCGCTGATCCAGGCCGGCCTGCGCCATCGCGGCTTCGCGCTGATCGACGTGCTCTCGCCCTGTGTCACCTTCAACGACCACGAGGGCTCGACCAAGAGCTACGCCTACACGCGCGAGCACTACGAGCCGGTGGTCAACGCGGATTTCGTGCCGCTCGAGCGCGAGATCGTCGCCGATTACGCCGAGGGTGAATCCCTGCCGATCGTGATGCACGACGGCAGCCGTATCCTGCTGCGCAAGTTTGCGCAGGATTACGACCCCACGGATCGTGTCGCCGCGAGTGCCTTCATCCAGGCGCGGCAGAAGCAGGGCGAGTTCCTGACCGGCCTGCTCTACATCGACGAGTCGCAGCCGGAGTTCCACGAGGTGAATGGCACGCCGGACGCGCCGCTCAACAGCCTGCCGTTCGCGGCGCTGTCGCCGGGTGCGCAGGGGCTCGCGAAGATCCTGTCGCGATATCGCTGAACGTGCGGCGACGGGCTGCTAGACTCGCCCCGCTTTCACGCACAACCGGAGTCGACAATGGGTAAAGGTGACCCCCGCAGCCGTCGCGGCAAGATCTACCAGGGTTCGTTCGGCAAGACACGGCCCAAGAAGAAGGCGGCGAAGAAGAAGGCCGCAGGCAAATCCACTAGGAAGTAGCCGGGTCCGGCGCGCGGGTGACTTTGCGCGCCGCCACTTCGTGGATCAGTTCGACGGCCGTGCGATCGCACGGCGGCAGCTCGATGTCGGTGGTGTCGAGCGGCGTGATCCGATTTCCCCAGCGCACGAGGTGCGCGCAGAAGGTGAGGCCGCCGCCGAAGGCCGGCATCAGCACCCAGCCGCCCTTCTCGATGCGGCCCGACTCGAGCGCCTCGCACAGTCCGACCGGCACGGTCGCCGAGGACATGTTTCCGTAGCGCTGCACGTTGGTGAACACGCGCTCCATAGGGATGCCGGCGCGCTTCGCCACGGCCTCGATGATCCGCAGGTTCGCCTGGTGGGGCACGGCGAGCTGGATGTCGTCGGGGGTGAGCCCGCGCTTGCCGAGCGCGGCTGCGCTCGCCTCGCTCATGCCGAGCACCGCGCGCTTGAAGATCTCCTGCCCTTCGAACTGCCAGGAGGTGACGCCGTACAGGCGCCCCTGGTTCGCGTAGTTGCCACCCATGCCGTGGATGCGCAGGGTCTCGCGCGCATCGCCGTAACAGCCGAGTTTTTCCGCGAGCAGGCCTTCTTCCGAGTCCGTCGCCTGCAGGACGACCGCAGCGGCACCGTCGCCGAACAGCACCGCGACGTTGCGGTCCGACCAGTCCATGTACGGCGAGATGATCTCGGCGCCGACGACCAGCGCGTTGCTCACGACGCCGTTCCTGATCATCGCCGTGGCGCTCGACAGCCCGTAGAGGAAACTGGTGCAGGCCGTGTTGACGTCCATGGCGGCGCAGCCCTGCGCGCCGATGCGCTGCTGCAGGCCTGAAGCCATGTTCGGCACCTGGTCCTCGAAGCTGCAGGTTCCGAAAACGATCAGTTCGATTTCGCGTCCCGCCATGCCGGCGCAGGCCAGCGCCCGCGCGGCGGCGACGTGGGCGAGCTCGGCCATCGGGACATGCGAGATGCGGCGTTCACGGATGCCGGTGCGGCTCGTGATCCACTCGTCGCTCGTCTCCAGCATGCCCGCAAGGTCCTGATTGGAAAGGACGGCCGGCGGCAGGCACTTGCCCCAGCCGGTGATTGCTGCGTAGGTGGTCATGGCCGCGCAGCATACGTGCCGGGGCCCCGGCGCGCACCTGTCAGTCGTTTCCTACGCGCGCCGCGCCACAGGCTGACTGCCAGGCGGCATGGCGCCGCGTAGCTTCGGACTTGCGAACGCCGGTGCCTTCGCCCCCCGTCGAGTACCGGCCTCCTGGACGCCTTCACGCGAGTGAAGGCGTCTTTTTTCGTGCCGTCGCGGCGTAGGACAGGGCACGCGCAATCCGGCCGCGCGGACGACATCCTCGGCGGGCTGTCCCGCATACGCTCGCCTGCCGTGTCACGACAGGACCCCACGATGAAGTACCAGAGCACCGGCGATGCCTGGCTCGCGATTGCCGTCATCTTCCTGGTCATCGCGATCGTGGCCGCCGTGTTCGGCTTCGGCGGCATCGCGGCGGGCGCGGCCGGGATCGCGAGGATCCTGTTCTTCGTCTTCCTGATCGCCTTCGCCGTGACGCTGCTGGTCGGGCTCTTCAGGCGCGCCTAGTCCCCTCGCACAGCCGCTGCTGCTAGCATGGCGCGTGTGGTTTGCTGGCGGGGTGGCAGGTGACTGAGGGGAACGGGCTGCCGTGGCGCCAATATCGCAGCGTCCATCTCGATTTCTGGGATGGCCTGCGATTGCTGCCCGGCTCGATCTGGCTGCCGATCGTCGCGATCTCGCTCCTCGCCCTCGGCGTGTTCCTGATGAACGAATGGTCGATGGGCCGCATCCGCATCGCCGCCGAGGGCGTCAACCGCACCCTCGGCATGCAGAACGAGGTGATCGCGCTGCGCTCGCAGCTGGTCGACCTCGAGAGCGCGCAGCGGGGATATCTGCTCACCACCAACAGGCGTTACCTGGCTCCCTACGAGGCCGCGCTGCCGGAGCTGCACGTGATCAGCTCCAAGCTGCGCACGCTCGCCGCGGCGGATGCCGAGGTGCTCCAGCACGTCACGCGGCTCGAGGAGCTGCGTGGCATCAAGATCGCGGAGGTGACCGCGTCGATCTCGCTGACGCAGCGCGGTGACCGCGCCAGCGCCATGGCGATCCTGCGCACCGGCGAGGGCCGCAAGGTCATGGACGAGTTCCGCGCCGCCGCCCATGAGCTCCTGCAACTGCTCGACACCCGGCTCGAGGCGCTGCGCGCCGAGCAGGCGCGCAGCCTCGTGCTGTCTCGCTACGCCTTCGCGGCGCTGGCGCTGCTCGCGCTCGCGCTGATCCTGCTGGTGGTGCGCCTGTTCGTCGCCAATTCGCTGCGCCGCGAGGAACAGCGCCACGAGGAGGAGCACGAGCGCCGCAGGCTCGAGGTCGTCATCGAGGACCGCACGCGCGAGCTGTCGAGGCTCACGACCCACCTGCAGAGCGCTTCGGAACAGGAGAAGGCCGATCTCGCGCGCGACCTGCACGACGAACTGGGCGGGCTGCTGACCGCAGCGAAGATGGATCTCGCCTGGCTGCAGGGCCGTTCCATCACGATGGACCCCGAAGTGCGCGAGAAGCTCGACGAGCTGGTGCGCACGGTGACCGAAGCGATGCACCTGAAGCGCCGCGTCGTCGAAAACCTGCGACCGGCGCTGCTCGATCATTTCGGCCTGCCGACCGCGCTCGAGGCCTATTTCGACGAAACCTGCAAGCGTGCGGGGCTCTCGTGCCGCACGTCGATTCCGGAAGACACGGCACCGATTCCGCAGCAGCTCGCGATCGCGCTGTTCCGCGTCGGCCAGGAATCGCTCACCAACATCATCCGCCACGCCAGGGCGAGGAACGTCGAGATGCAGTTCGAGGTGACCGAGTCGGGCTACCACCTCACGGTGAGCGACGACGGCGTCGGCATCGATCCGGAGCGCGCGCGCAGTTCGCACGGCCTCTCCGGCATGCGCCATCGCATCGTGAGCCTGAACGGGTCGTTCGACATCCAGAGTGTCCCGGGGGAGGGGACGCGGCTCGATATCCTGGTGCCGTTCGCGGAAGCCGGAGTACAGGGCTATCAGCTGTCAGCGTGACGATAGTGGGCTTCGAGGAGTGGCCGGACCTGCAGGAACTGCTGCATCTTGTCGAGGAAGTGGTCGGCGCCGACCTCGATGCAGCGCTGGCGAACGGTGGGCAGCGCGTAGTTGGTGAGCACGATGATCAGCGGCTGCCGGCGCGCGGCGTATGAGCGCCGGGCGTGGCGTATCGTCGTGATGCCGCTGCCCTCCCTCAGTTCGACGTCGACGACCAGTGCGTCGTAGTCATTGCCATCGATCAGTGCGGTCGCCTCGCGTTCGGTTTCCGCGGTGCCGGTCACCTGCATCACGCCCGGCACGGTGAGCATGCCTATCATGCGCTCGCGCAGCGGGCGCGAATCCTCGATCAGCAGGATGCGCAGTTCCCCGCCGGGCAGCTCCCGCCGGCCGCCCGTCTGCCCGGCGTTGCGTACGGCTGCACGGCGATCGGCGGTCCCGGTGGCGTGGAGATCGGCAGGCATGGCTACTGCAGGAGGCTGTTCTTGATCGCGTAGTAGGTGATGTCGGCGTTGGTCTTCATGCCCATCTTGTCGAGGATGCGCGAGCGATAGGTGCTGACCGTCTTGACGCTGAGGAACAGCTTGTTCGCGATCTCGGTCACGGTCTTGCCCTCGGCGAGCTTCACGAAGATCTGGAATTCGCGCTCCGACAGCACGCGGTGGCGCGGCTGGTCACCGGTGCCGTCGATGCCGGACAGCAGCAGGTCGGCGAGCTCGGGGCCGACGTAGCGGTTGCCGCGCGCGACCAGCCGCACGGCACGCAGCAGTTCCGACTCCTCGACGCCCTTGCTGATGAAGCCGTTGGCGCCGCCACGCAGCACGTTGATGCCGAACTGCTTCTCCGGATAGCTGCTCAGCACCAGCACGCCGATGCCCTCGTAATGCGAGCGCACGTGCTTCAGCACGTCGAGCCCCGACATATCGGGCAGCGACAGGTCGAGCAGCAGCACGTTGCAGGCGTGTTCCTTGAGCGCGGCGATGACATCCTTGCCCGAGCGGCATTCGGCCGCGACACGCAGGTCGGGCTGCGAGGAAATGATCTGTCTCAGGCCTGCCCGCACGACCTGATGATCGTCCCCGATGATGACATTGACCTGAGGCATTCCCCTCGCCTAGTTGTCGTAAAGCAGCCCGATCACGGCGCGGCGCGCGCGCTTCCAGGTCGAGGTGGTCACCGCGGCCGCGCGCTGGATCTCGCCGCGTGCCGCCGCGATGTGCCAGCGCATGATCCCCGGTACCGCGCTCGTCGCCGCATCGACCGGATACTTTGCGCGAACGCGCGCGAGACTGCTGTAGGAATTCTCCGACATGACCTCAACGGACCTCTGCCCATACCCGCCGGCAGCCAAAATAGCGCCGTGTGCGCGCCTGGCACAGGGCGGGAGGGACGTGTCGCGCGTAGGACGAGGCTGACATGGCACAATGGGCGCCAGGCGCAGCGGAGGCACGCAAGTATGTCCTCGAACGTCGAGAGGGCGCCGGGCGAGAAGCTCACGGTGCAGTTCGAAGCCCGCAAGTGCATCCGTTCGCGGCATTGCGTGCTGGGCGACCCGCGCGTTTTCGTCCCGAACGCAGACGGCGAGCCGAACGTGGAAGGCGAGTGGATCCACCCCGACGCGGCGTCCGTCGACGCGGTGGTCGAAATCGCGCACAAGTGCCCATCGGGCGCGATTACCTACGAGCGGATCGATGGCGGGCCGCAGGAGGCGCCGCCGCCCGTCAATGTCGTGCGGGTGCGCGAGAACGGGCCGCTCGCCTTCCACGCCGAAATGCACTTCTACGGTGGCGGCAGCGCACTGCGCGCGGCGCTGTGCCGCTGCGGTGCTTCGAAGTCGAAACCGTTCTGCGACACGAGCCATGCCGACGCGGGTTTTGCCGCCAGCGGCGAGGCGCCGACCAGGGATTCCCCCGCGCTCGCGGTGTGCAACGGTCCGCTCGAGGTCATCCCGGTCGAGAACGGGCCGCTGCACGTGAAAGGCAATCTCGAAGTGGTGACCGGCACGGGCCGCACCGTGGAGCGCGTTACCGAGTGCTGGCTGTGCCGCTGCGGCGGGTCGGGCGGCAAGCCGTTCTGTGACGGTACCCATCGCAGGATCGGGTTCACGGCCGCGGGGCTGGCGCCCAGGCGCAAGTAGCCTCGCGAGTGCCGATCAGGCGTGCCCGCCGCCGGCGAGGCGTGCAGCCAGCCAGCCGGAGATGTCGTCGATTTCGGCGCGACACACCTCGTGCTGCATTGGATAGGTCTTCCATTCCACCGGGTATCCGAGGCGCTGCAGTGCATCGCGCGACGCCTCGCCGAGCCCGATCGGCAGCACCGGGTCGTACTGCCCGTGGCACATGAGGATGGGGAGATCGCGATTTGCGGCCGACGCCTCGCGCTCGAGACTGGCGTGCAGCGGCAGGTAGGTGGACAGGGCCATGACGCCGCCGAGCCGCGCCGGGTAACGCAGCGCCGCGTGCAGCGCCACGGCGCCGCCCTGCGAGAAGCCGGCGATCACGATGCGCGCGGGCGCGACTCCCCGGTCGATCTCACGCTGGACGAGCTGGTCGACGCGCGCCGCGGAGGCGCGCGTGCCGGCCTCGTCCTGGCGCCCCTCGGTCGACAGCTCGCGGATGTCGTACCACGCGCGCATCGGCAGGCCGCCGTTCAGCGTGACTGGCCGGACCGGCGCATGCGGGAAGCAGAAGCGCACCGCCACGGTGGGCGGCAGCCGCAGCTCCGGCACGATGGGCACGAAGTCGTGCCCGTCGGCGCCCAGTCCGTGCAGCCAGATAACGCTTGCATCGACCGCCGGAACGATGCCGGCGCTCGCCGCTGGGACATCGACGACGACTTCGTCGCCGCTCACAGGATGTACCGCGACAGGTCCTCGTCCTTGGCGAGATTGCCGAGTCGCGCATCGACATAGGCCGCATCCACGGTCACGGTGCTGCCGTGGCGCTCGGTGGCTTCGAAGGAAATCTCCTCGAGGAGCCGCTCCATCACGGTGTGCAGGCGGCGTGCGCCGATGTTCTCGGTACGCTCGTTGACCTGCGCCGCGATCTCCGCGATTCGCCGCACGCCGTCCGCGGCGAATACGAGGCGCACGCCCTCGGTTTCCATCAGCGCGGCGTACTGCGTGGTGAGCGCCGCATCGGGCTCGGTCAGGATGCGCACGAAATCGTCGACGCCGAGCGATGCGAGCTCTACGCGGATCGGCAGGCGGCCCTGCAGCTCGGGAATCAGATCCGAAGGCTTCGACAGGTGGAACGCGCCCGAGGCGATGAACAGCACGTGATCGGTCTTCACGGCGCCGTACCTGGTAGCGACGGTCGAGCCCTCCACGAGCGGCAGCAGGTCGCGCTGCACGCCCTCGCGCGACACGTCGGCGCCGAACGATTCCTGCCGCCGGGTCACCTTGTCGATCTCGTCGATGAAAACGATGCCGTTCTGCTCGGCGTTGGCCACTGCGCGCGCCTTCAGCTCCTCCTCGTTGACGAGCTTGGCCGCTTCCTCGTCGACCAGCAGCTTGAGCGCCTCCTTGATCTTCACCTTGCGCGAATGCGTGCGGCCGCCGGCGAGGTTCTGGAACATCGAGGAAAGCTGCTGCTGCATTTCCTCCATGCCGGGAGGCGCCATGATGTCGACGCCCGCGGGGATCGCGCGCAACTCGATCTCGATCTCGCGATCGTCGAGCTGGCGCTCGCGCAGCATCTTGCGGAACTTCTGGCGCGTCTCGGCATCGCGCGGCACCGGCGGCTCGTCGGTGGAGAAGCCCATGGCGCGCGGCTTGGGCAGCAGCGCATCGAGCACGCGCTCCTCGGCGGCGTCGAGAGCCCGCTCGCGCACCTTCTCGACTTCCTGCTCGCGGGCCATCTTGACCGCGACATCGACCAGGTCCTTGACGATCGAGTCGACGTCGCGGCCGACATAGCCGACTTCGGTGAATTTGGTCGCCTCGATCTTTACGAACGGCGCATTGGCGAGCTTCGCGAGCCGGCGCGCGATCTCGGTCTTGCCGCAACCCGTGGGGCCGATCATCAGGATGTTCTTCGGCGTGATCTCGGGGCGCAGGTCGTCGTCGACCTGCATGCGTCGCCAGCGGTTGCGCAGCGCGATGGCGACGGCACGTTTGGCGTCGCCCTGGCCGACGATGTGCTTGTCGAGCTCGCGCACGATCTGCTGCGGCGTGAGCGCGGCTCCGCCGGGAAGCTTCACTTCGGCGCTCATTACTTCAGTTCCTCGATCACGAAATTGCGGTTGGTGTAGATGCAGATGTCGGCGGCGATGCCGAGCGCGCGCTCGACGATCGTGCGCGCATCGAGTTCGGTGTTCTCGACGAGCGCGCGCGCCGCGGCCTGCGCGAAAGCGCCGCCCGAGCCGATCGCGACGAGGTCGTGTTCGGGCTCGATCACGTCGCCGTTGCCGGAGATCACGAGCAGCTTTTCCCGGTCGCCCACGAGCAGCAGCGCCTCGAGCCGACGCAGGTAGCGGTCCGAACGCCAGTCTTTGGCAATCTCGATCGCCGCGCGGGTCAGGTTGTTGCCGTGCTTCTCGAGCTTGCCCTCGAAGCGCTCGAACAGCGTGAAGGCATCGGCAGTGCCGCCCGCGAAGCCCGCGAGCACCTTGCCGCCGCCGAGCGGACGCACCTTGCGGGCATTGCCCTTCATCACGGTGTTGCCGAGCGTGACCTGGCCATCGCCGCCGACGGCGACGGCACCGTTGCGTCGCACCCCGAGGATGGTGGTGCCGTGGGGATTCCACACTTCGCTCATGGGGAAACCAGCCTACTTCTTGCGCGCGCGCGGATGCGCGGAATCATAGATGCGGGCGAGATGCTGGAAATCAAGGTGCGTGTAGACCTGGGTGGTCGAGATGTCGGCGTGGCCGAGCAATTCCTGCACGCCGCGAAGATCCCTACTGGATTCAAGTAGATGCGTCGCAAACGAATGCCTGAAAAGGTGCGGGTGCACGTGCACTCCGAGCCCCTGCCGGCGCGCCCAGTAGGCGACCCGCAGCTGCACGGCCCGCGGGCCCATGCGTGTGCCATTGCGCCCGACGAACACGGCAGTCTCGCCGGCCCGGGCGAGCGCCGCGCGTTCGCGCAGCCAGCTGCGCAGTGCCGCGAGCGCCGGGCGGCCCACCGGCAGGATGCGGGTCTTGGCACCCTTGCCCAATACACGCACGGTGCGGTCGGCGAGGTCGAGGTCGCCGATGTCGAGCGCCACGATCTCGGCGAGGCGCAGGCCGGACGAGTAGGCGAGCTCCATCAGCGCGCGGTCGCGCAGCGCGAGCGGGTCGGTCGCTTTGACGTTCAGCAGCTGCGTCACCTTGTCGGCATCGAGCGTGCCCGGCAGGCGCTTGCCGGCCTTCGGCGCGCGGACATCGTGCGCGGGGTTCGTGCTGATGGCGCCCTCGCGCACGAGGAAGGTGCAGAACGAGCGCACCGCCGACAGGCGCCGCTGCACGCTGCGCGGCGCGAGGCCCGCGGCGTGCGATCGCGCGGCGAACAGCCTCACATGCTGGCTGTCGAGGCGGGCGGGGTCGGCGATACGCTCGGTCTCGCAGAAGCGCACGAGGGCCGCGAGGTCGCGCGCGTAGTTCGAGTCCGTGTGCGGCGAGAGCCGCCGCTCGGTGGCAAGATGCCGCCGGAAGCGCGCGATCCAGTCAGCGATAGACGACGGCATCCGCGATCAGCTCGCCCATGCGGGCGAGGAACTCGGTACTCATGCCGGGATGGAAGCGCTCCCGGTCGTGGCTGCCGAGTGCCAGCAGGCCAACCGAGCCGTGTTCGCCGAGCGGCACGAGCGCGACCGAGCCGATCTCGGTGGAGTCGGTGCCGAACAGGAACTGGCGCTGTGTGTCGCGCACCTGCCCGCAGCGGGGTTTGCCGCTCGCGAACAGGCCCTCGAACGACTTGAAGTTCGGGTCGTCGGCCGACACGGCGCGCAGGAAGCGCTCGGGCAGTCCCTCGAAGCCGCGTTCGTTGCCGTTCACGAGAATCAGCGTGGCGTGGAAGGCGTCGAAGTCCTCGCGCAGGCTCGCTTCGATCTGGGCAGCCATGTCCTGGCGCGAAGTGGCGCGCAGCAGCCGGCGCGTGAAGCGCTGGATCTTCCCGGTCAGCACATCGTTCGCCCGCGCGACGCGCACGAAATCCGCAAGCTTGCCCTCGAGCTCGGCCTGACGCTCGCGCATCACCTCGACCTGGCGCTCGACCAGCGAAATGGTCGACGCCGAGCGCGCGTGCGGCAGCCGCATGCGCGCGAGGATCGCCTGGTGGCGCTCGAAGAAATCGGGGTTGAGCTGCAGGTAGCGCGCGATCGACTCTTCGTCGATCGTCTCGGTCGGCAGTCCGCGGGCCTCTCTTGTCGTCATGGGTTCTCCGCCCCCCGGGACGCATGCGCGCCGTTCACGTCGACGCTGCCGGTGAAAGATACTTCGGCCGGACCCGTGAGCCAAATATTCTTGCCGGGACCGGGCCAGGTGATCGTGAGTTCCCCGCCCGCGACGCGCACGCTGACGCGTTCATCCAGGCGGCCGTGGCGACGGCCGACGGCGACGGCCGCGCAGGCGCCGGTACCGCAGGCAAGCGTTTCGCCGGTGCCCCGCTCGTGGACCCGCAATATGATGTGGTTGCGATCCACGATCTCCATGAAGCCGACGTTGACGCGCTTCGGAAAGCGCGGATGGCGCTCGATCGCCGGCCCCAGCCGGTCGACGGGCGCCGCGGCGGCCGACGCGACGGTGAGCACCGCATGCGGATTGCCCATCGACACCGCGCCGATCTCGACTTCGCTGCCGGCGACGTCGAGCGGATAGACGTGCGCCTCGGATGTCGCATCGAAGGGCAGCGACGCCGGCGTGAAATCGGGCACGCCCATGTCG
>Ga0116142_10000573_pt1 | contig 48426 bp, 45 predicted proteins | sample AD_UKC033_MetaG_FD_89785 | JGI IMG/M metagenome (GOLD analysis project Ga0116142, IMG submission 89785) | Active sludge microbial communities of municipal wastewater-treating anaerobic digesters from USA - AD_UKC033_MetaG | ecosystem: Engineered > Bioreactor > Anaerobic > Digestate | place: USA... | reverse complement strand
TGAAGGGCTGGACAAAGCATTGGATCAACGGGTGGTAAGAAACATGCTTAACTGGTTGTACGCACGACATGGTTATGTCACATATCTACAGGATTATCTCAATGAATACTGTTACCGATATAACAGGCATCGCATGAAAGGAGAGATTTTGGATGATATTATTACAAGAATGGTCAGGCATAAGCCTATGACACAGAGGTTTATGGTCGGAAGTTAAAGAAAAGGGGAGGATTTAAACAATCTCTTATCAACAGAATTTCAAATATTTTGTTTTCTGGTTAGCAGTTCTGCTAAATCTTCAGGTGTGTTTATTTCAAGACTGTCATAGTCAGTAAGGGCGACCTTGACATTATAATCATTTTCAATCCACCGTAAAGCTTCCAAATTTTCTGAGGTTTCGAGATAGCTGACATTAAGAGCAGCAACTTCCAGCAGGGTTTCGCGCTTAAAGCCATAAAGTCCTATATGTTTGTAATATTGATGTCTCAGAAGCCATTCTTCTTTTTCAGCAAAGGCGTAATATGGTATAGGGTGCCTGCTCATATAGATGGCCTCCATATTATATCCAAATACTATTTTGACTACATCGGAGTCACAAAGTTCTTCCTGAGTTTGAATGAATTTGGCCAAGGTGGCAATATCGGCAGTTGAATTTTGAAGCAATGTTTTGGCCAGGATGTCAATCTGATTGGACATAATAAATGGTTCATCACAATGAATACTTATTATAGCCTCATATTCAGGATGGTTTTTTGCTACTTCTGCGCATCGATCAGTGCCGCTTCTGTGGTAATCCGCTGTCATTTCTACAGGAATATTCAATCGGATACAAGTGTCAAAAATTCTCTCATCATCCGTCGCCACAACAAGTTGGGAGAGGAATGAAGACATTTGGGACTGCTCATAGACACGCTGCAACATCGGCTTGCCGCCCACGTCTGCTAATGCTTTTCCCGGAAAACGTGAAGAGGCATATCTCGTTGGTATAATTCCTAATATCTTCATAAAGTTTCCGTGCAAGTTAATAACTTTCATTTAAATCAATAAAAAAATGTGTATTATAGTATATATATATGTATAATCTATAGTAAATCAAATATATATAATTTAATATTACTGCTTTGAAAAAAAATATTTCAAATTTCTAAAAAAAATATTTTGAGGAATATAAAGTGTTATTATCTTTGCACCGCTTTGATAGATTTGTCAAGCAGTTGGCAAATAAAGTAACTTTGGTTCGGTAGTTCAGTTGGTTAGAATGCCGCCCTGTCACGGCGGAGGTCGCGGGTTCGAGTCCCGTCCGGACCGCAAAGCCTCGGAGGAATCCGGGGCTTTTCTGTTTTTAAATTGTTGTTAATAAGCATTTCTATTTTCATCTGTTTTTCTTCCAATTTTTTCCTTCCAGAAATTTATTTATAACTTTATACTTTTCTCATAGTTTAAGTCTCTGATATTTATGATATTAAGAATTGCGCTTATTTTTCTCACCAATATTTGCGCGGTCTATTTATCTGCTCAAGTGATTAATATAGAAAGTCTCAGAATAAGAACTGACACTACAGGATGGTTTGGTGAGGTTATACTTGGAGGGCAATTGAAAAATTCTGAAACCAAGGTAATAAGTGCCAATTTTAATTCTGTGGTGGAATATAAAGGAAAGAAAAGTCTTATTCTTTTAGCCGGTAATTATAATTTTTTAGCCGGAGATGGAAAAAAGTTGACAGATGACTTTATTATTCATTTACGGTATAATTATAAATTTAATCATTTGATTAGATTTGAATTGTTTACACAATTTCAACAAAACGAAATTTTAATGATTCAGGAAAGATGGTTGAATGGTACCGGATTGAGATTTAAACTTGCTGATATAGAAAACTTCCGTGCTTATCTGGGGTTCTTGGGTATGTTTGAGGTTGAAAAAGAGGCCGCAGAACCCAACCCTGGTTTGATTCGTAGTGATTGGAGGAATAGTGATTATTTTTCTTTTACCATTGGTATGTCAGAGCATCTTGAGCTGATCAGCACGACATATTATCAACCATTATTCAGTGATTTTAATGATTTTAGAATTCTTACGAATAATGAGTTGAATGTCAAGGCCGGTAAACGGTTATCTTTGATATTAAGATACAATCTGTTATATGATTCAAAGCCTGTATCAGAGGTAGTTAATACCGAATCATCCCTGTCAATGGCTATGAAATTTGTTTTCAAATAAGACATATAGTTTGTAAGAATTAAACCTGCTATCTGCTTAATGTACAAGTATTTATGATTTGCTTTATTTGGGTGTGTTGTTAATTTTCACGACCTATATTTCAAAATTTTTTATAATCATTGGACAACTTTAAAAATCTAAGTATATACAACTTTAATAACCTTAAAGCAAGGCCCAGTTAGTTTTTAGGCTAGCAATATCAATTTTTTCTTCTGTATTTGCCAGATTTTTTTAATCAATTGGATGTATTATCTTATTATTCTTGAAAAAGCAATTATTAAACATCTACCTACTTCGTCAGAATTACCTCCCTAACACTTATGACTCTGATTTTTATCACATTCACACCTTTTCAGCATTTTCACATTTCCCATCGTCCTGCTTTTTTTCATACCATCGGACTGTATCACTCGCAATTCTGTATTCTCCTAAAAATCGCAATCCTGAAATTGAAGGCGATGATATGTTTAACTCGTCATTGGATATATCTGAAGTTATTATTCGTACCTGGTCAAATACACCCTCATCTGCTATACTTTGAAGCACTTTAGTGCCACCTTCGACCAATAGACTCGTTATCCCATATTCTTGATAAAGCAATTTCCAGATTGATGACCAGGTATTTTCAGCGGACACTTGCTTCTTTTCTACGCTTGCAGGCACATCGTCACCAGTATTAAGCCATGTAGATTTCCCTGGTTCCTTAAACATTTTATATAACTCAGGCTGTTTTACTAATTTTTTTCCTATAACAAATCTATGTGGCGTTTTGCCAAACCATAGCCTGTTGTTCAATAATGGATCATCTGTGTTTAACGTGCCAGAACCAATGAGAATGCCATCACACGCTGAACGCCAGCGATGGACCAACCGCGCACTATATGGATTGCTTATGGGTATCCGTCTGTTGGTCGATGCCATCATACCGTCCTTACTTTGAGCAAATTTTAAAATTACATAGGGTCTTTGTTCAAAATGATTAATGTAAAATCGTTGTAAAAGATGCGCGGATTCTAAAGTCGAAATGGTTTCAGTTTCTATATTTTGCTCGGATAATATCTTTAGTCCTATGCCCGATGTTATTGGATGATGGTCCTTCTCCGCAATATATACATGCCTGACCCGGTTCTCTGCAAGTAGCATAGCACAAGGCGGGGTCTTCCCGTAATGGCCACAAGGTTCTAATGAAACATAAGCCTCCGAGCCTTTAGGTGAATGCCCGGATTTTATTGCATCATGGATGGCGTTGACCTCAGCATGCGGACCTCCATAAAACTTGTGCCAACCTTCACCTATGATGTGATTGCCTTGTACCAACACACAACCGACTGGTGGATTGCTCGCTATTTCCGACCCGGCATGTAGAGCCAAATCTATGGCTCGTTGAAGATACAGATGTTTTTTATCCATGATTTGGCTTCAAAGGTAGAAATTAAACGTTTATTCTTCACTGTTTAAGGTTAATCACTTACTTTTGAACCAAAGCGACAAGATGAAGTTTTTTTTAAAATAATTTTCCAATTCATTCTAAATTGAAATCCATGCAACTAGGCAAATTTGCACTTTTATTTGTTTTTATATTATTGTTTGTTTCATGTAGACCCCAACCAGAAAACATAGTGGTAGGAAATGCCTCCGAAGGCCATGTTGACGACCCTCACTCTTTTGGAGATAATTCTGCTGCACGCGTCAGGCATTTGAAACTTGATTTGAGTGTGGATTTCAGCCAGCGCTTTGTTTCGGGATTAGCACTCCTTACCATTGCTAAGAATGGTGCAGATACTTTGTTTTTGGATAGTAATGAACTGAAGATCGATTCCATGAAAAGCAAGGGACAGCATGTGGTTTTTACAATTAGCACCCCTGAGAAATATCTTGGAAGCAAAATTATTATCCCTTTGGCTTCTGTTGGAGATACCGTCGCAATTTATTATTCTGCAAGTAAGGATGCCGTTGCCCTACAGTGGCTATCTCCGGAACAAACTTATGACAAAAAATATCCTTTTCTTTATACCCAAGGCCAACCCAATCTTACCAGATCATGGATTCCTGTTCAGGATTCTCCGGGTATCCGGTTTACCTATGATGCAACACTCCGTGTACCTGCAGGTTTGATGGCATTGATGTCTGCAGTCAATCCTCAAGCTCCGGTGAAGGATGGCGTATATTACTTCCATATGGACGAACCAATCCCTGCGTATCTTTTGGTTATGGCTGTAGGTAACCTTGCATTTCATGCCTTCGATAATAGAAGTGGCGTGTATGCAGAACCCGGGCAATTGAAAGCTGCGGCTTTTGAATTTTCTGAGACCCCTGAAATGATTAGAACAGCGGAATCACTCTATGGGCCTTATGCCTGGGGACGGTATGATATCCTGGTTCTACCACCTGCCTTTCCTTTCGGAGGTATGGAGAACCCGAGGTTGACCTTTGCTACTCCTACAGTCATCGCAGGAGATCGTTCATTAGCCAACCTAATCGCTCATGAGCTGGCTCACTCCTGGTCTGGTAACCTTGTGACAAATGCCACCTGGAATGATTTTTGGCTTAATGAAGGGTTTACGACTTATTTTGAAAGACGTATTGTTGAAAAGGTTAAAAATAAGGATTATGCCGATATGAATTCAATTATAGGTCGCAATGATCTTGATATTGAATTGGCAGATTTTGGATTGGATAGTCAACAAAGCCGACTTAAGCAAAACCTGAATGGTGAAAATCCCGATGATGCCATGACCGATATTCCTTATGAAAAAGGATATTTGTTCCTTGTTTTACTTGAGAGAACCTTTGGTAGAGAAAAGATGGACGATTTCTTGAATGGATATTTTGAACATTTCAAGTTCAAGACAATTACTACCGAAGAGTTTGTAAAATACCTTTACTCCAAATTTGATGCTGTTCAATTGGATAAAATACATACCAATGATTGGATATACAAGCCCGGAATACCGGATAATGCACCTGTGTTTGAGAGCAAAATGTTTGAAGCTGTTGAAAAGGAAGAGCCGGCGCTTATCGATGGTGCCTCCAGACTGGCATATAAGGATTGGGACTTCAACCAATGGTTGTACTTTCTCAGAAGGATTAAAGGAAAGACTGGTTTGAATGAGTTGAATCGGTTGAATGAAAGTTATCACTTTCTTGAATCCCAAAATACTGAAATTCTTGCTATTTGGTTGGAGAATAATATCGTGTTGAAGAATACAGCGATTAATGGGAAAGTAAATGAATTCCTTGGTAGAGTGGGACGACGCAAATTTCTGGAACCGCTGTATAAAGCCTTGTTACAATCGGGGCAAAAAGATGTGGCCCTTGAAATCTATAGGCAACACCGTTCAGGATATCATTCAGTATCTCAACACTCACTCGACAAAATGCTTGATTACAAACCGACCAAGTAAATTGTATGCCACCATTAGCTGAAAGGATGAGACCCAAGGTGCCGGGAGATTATATCGGTCAGAGGCAAATCATGGGAAATGATGCTCCATTCCGGAAACTCCTGGAGCAGAAAAAAATTCATTCTTGTATTTTCTGGGGTCCACCCGGTGTGGGCAAGACCTCTCTCGCACTTTTGATTGCTGAATTTACCGATCGACGAATTTTTGCTTTAAGTGCTGTCAATGCCGGCGTCAAGGACGTGCGGGAAACCATCGACAAGGCATCAAGGGTCGATCTTTTTCACTCCGGTCAGGCACCGATATTATTTATCGACGAGATACACCGTTTTAATAAATCACAGCAGGATGCTCTATTGGAGGCTGTTGAAAAAGGAACAGTTATCCTTATTGGCGCCACTACCGAGAATCCATCCTTTGAAGTCAATCAGGCATTATTGTCACGTTGTCAGGTATATGTATTGGAGGAACTCTCTGCCGATGACTTGAAAACAATGGTTGACCGGGCTATTTCACGGGATTCCATATTGTCTCAACAGGAGATTGAAGTTGCAGAATATGAGGCATTGATTTTCTTTTCAGGAGGCGATGCAAGAAAATTATATAATATACTGGAAATACTAGCTTCGATGCATGTTGTGGGAAAGCTCACAATCAACAATCAATTGGTTGAAGAAGCGGTTAAAGTTAAGCATATTGCATATGACAAAGGCGGTGAATTTCATTATGATCTGATTTCAGCATTTATCAAGTCGATCCGTGGTTCTCATCCTGACGCAGCCTTATATTATATGGCGAGGATGCTTTTAGGTGGAGAAGACCCGATCTTTATTTGCCGCCGAATGATCATCCTTGCTGCGGAGGATATAGGCCTGGCCAATCCTAATGCTCTACTGATAGCCCAGGCATGCATGGATGCCGTCCATAAGATTGGTATGCCGGAATGCAGGATTGTGATGTCCGAATGCGCTCTTTACCTGGCTTCCTCACCTAAAAGCAATTCGGCCTACCTGGCAATCAACAAGGCTTTTGATCTGGTACAAAAAACGGGTAATCTTGCTGTCCCACTCCATTTGCGGAATGCGCCTACAGGATTGATGAAGGAACTTGGCTATGGAAAAGACTACCAGTATGGCCATGATTTTGAAAATAATTTCGTAGCTCAGGAATATCTTCCTAAAGAGATTATGAGTTTAAAGATTTATAAACCGGGTAGAAATCCTTCTGAAGATAGAATCCTTTCTTTTTTAAAAGAACGATGGAAAGATAAATATTAAATCATTTCCTGGAATATCTGGGATCGTGCTTTTGTACGGTAGTTTTTAAAAGAAGTATAAAAATTCATTGTGTTTTTACAGGCTGAATTGAATCGTAAGAATTAAGCTTTTGTCCATACTGCACCAATTTCCATTTCCAAAGGTTTTGTTATAATGTGCCTTCAAATGGTGATCAACTTAAATCTTAAGTACAGCAAAATTTGATGTAGAGCATATTATTGATACATTGACTGTAATAAGTCATGACTTCATTTTACTTGCCATTGTTTTCAGTGGGATAAATAGCTGATTTAGCCAAAGGCCGACATGCCCGTTCGGAAGTGCCATTTCCTTCAATCAGCCATTATCCGGAAATATTTCACAAGATTCCGATTGAATGATTTGTGCAAATCGGTAATATTATGGTTTAAATACACCGATTTCTACGATAAGATTCATGATTTTTGATAATATTTCTTCTAGGACATTAGTCGCCTGAATGATAAGCTTTCATCGTATAAAACCCGGATTCTGGCTGGTAATCAGAAGTGTCAAATTTCGGTTTAAACCGGTTTATCATAGGTTTAAGAGGATGTAGTTAATAAATTTGCCTCAATACTTAACAAAAATCAATCATTTTAATGAAAAGTATGATTTCTGTTTTTATTCCTCCAATCTTATGAAATCTTTCAAAAATAAATACAAACCAATTGGGGAATTTTGTACATGATCTATCTTATCCCTTATGGAAAAGTCTAAATTAATCCCATTAATTTAAAAACACTTTAGTTAAAGACCGGATGATACCATTCCGGTTTTTTTATTTAAACCAAAGTGAAGAATAAATCATGTTAGCTCAGGGTAATTGAATCCGTTAAATTCTTAGCTCTGTATCTGGTAGATAAATTTTCTTTTATCTGTAGGATCTTTAACCCTTGTAATCATATCCATTTGTTGCGATATCCGGTAGAGTTGATTTATTTCTTTGATCTGTTGAGAACGTCTGAAACGTTTGGATTCAGGTGAAAGGATATGGTTAATTTCGAAGATTTCATCCAGCTGATCCTGACTAAGACCTACGCCATTAAAGTTTTGTAATTTGATGATAAGTGGGTGCTCCAGGTCAAGTTCTGCTTCAGATAGGATGCCTTCTTCCAGAAATGGCTTATGCTTTTTTCTCGTTGCAAAATAAATTATAAATGCGATTAAGAGACCAGCAGCCAACACAATCAGCCATTTGCTGAAACCTCCCAAAATGCTGTTATTGACAACTTTGATTGGTTTGAAAAAATCCCTTTCTGATTGGGCATCATAGGCACCTTCAAGCTTAAAGGATCTGTCATAGCAAAACATGCTGTCACCTTTGACATAAATCATTCCATTCTTTAAAGCGTTTAAGATTCCCTTAAAAGGGCTCAAATTGGATTCAAATATGGAATCATTCTTTTTTTCAATGAGATAAAATGGGTTTCTTCCATAAATAAGTGTGTAATTCTTAAGTTCGATCGTATACCTGTTCGGCAGATCACTTTTTTCAACCATCTTTCTGATAAGTGGACGTGCCACCATGGTCTTCCGGTCTATATTGACATAAAAAATAGAATCTGAAGAAAAAACGGTCAAATCCCGGTTTTTTGAACAAGCTATCCCATATGGAGGAATCTGATCCATATCTACTAATTCCCAGCTGCCTCTGTCTTTCAGAAACTGAATTATCTGACCATGTTTGTTCCAATAGCCATATCCTCCGAAAGAGTATATTTTGTCATCAATTATAAACTTTTTGCTTCCAAAATTATACCCGTAGAAGATTCCTTCATATAAGTTGTGCCATCTGCCAGATTCCCAGTGAAATACATCAAATGTGCCATCGACTAACAAGTATTGTTCATTCTTTATTTCGAAAATATCTGCCCGACGGGTATTTAAGCCATAATGGATGATTGAGTCTATTACTTCAAGCGCTTTTTCACTGACATGGCGCAACGTTTTTTCATCTTGATAGGGAGGTGCGTCATGATAAACCAATTGGCCTTTGACATAGGTAGTGAAAAAAACAATTGCAGCAAATAGAAGCAGTAATTTTCTCATTCGAGGCAGGATTTGGAAAAATAGATATCTTTTATTTGAATATTAACCGGTATTTCTAAATTAAAGTCAAAATTAATCAGAAAACATAATATTTCAAAAAAAGATGATATTTCAACGGATTGAAACTTTCTTTTACTTACCGGATTATTTTATTTCTTTGGTTAAGGTAACCTAAATATCTAAGTCATCGTGAGGGGTATTTCTGCCGTCAATATTGCAGGATAGATGTATAATAAATATTCTTTTTAACAATGAGAATAGGCGTATCATAGATAATTTTCGGGATAAATAATTATATGTTTACCCAATAATTTAAAACGGGGCACTCTAAGTTGCACATAAGTTGATAGCTACTTGATCTACAATAATATCCGATAATTAAAATTTGATATAATAAGATTAGGTTATGTCAGAATAGTATCCACAAAGCTTGTAGTTTGTTTTTCCTTCCATTTTTTCATTTGTTTATTGTGTGATGCACTCACCTTGTCTCACAGCATTTGATATTTGTCTAAAAAGTTATAGTTTTGCGAACTTAAATTTAGGAATAATGACTACGACTCAGGAAAGCATGGAAATGATAAGGCAAAGTGCAAAAGACTTTGCAGAAACTCACATAAGGCCTTATATGATGGAGTGGGATGAATCTCAGTACTTCCCGGTCGAAACTATGCGTGAATTGGGCCGTCACGGTTTTTTGGGCGTTTTGGTACCTGAAGAATATGGCGGGTCCGGACTGGGTTATCAGGAGTATATTACAGTAATTGAAGAAATAACTAAGGTTTGTTCTAGTATCGGGTTGTCATTGGCAGCACATAACTCTTTGTGTACAGGTCATATCCTGGCTTTTGGCAATGAAGAGCAAAAGAAAAAATATCTGCCTAAGTTAGCTACCGGAGAGTGGATTGGTGCATGGGGGCTTACAGAAGCCAATACTGGTAGTGATGCTGGAAGGATGCAATGCGTGGCCACAAAGGATGGTGATTATTATATTATCAATGGAACGAAAAACTGGATAACGCATGGAAAGTCCGGTGAGGTTGCAGTCGTTATAGCCCGTACCGGTGAATTACTTGATTCGCATGGGATGACAGCCTTCGTTGTTGAACGCGGCACTCCGGGGTTTTCAGGAGGCAAGAAGGAAAACAAACTGGGAATGCGGGCATCGGAAACGGCAGAAATGATCTTCGACAATTGCAGGGTTCACAAATCTCAGGTGTTGGGACAGGAAGGAGATGGCTTTATTCAGGCCATGAAGGTGTTGGATGGCGGTCGGATATCCATTGCAGCGCTTTCACTCGGCATTGCTAAAGGTAGTTATGAGGCATCTGTGAAGTATGCCAAGGAAAGGCATCAGTTTGGACAGCCAATTGCCAATTTTCAGGGAATTTCATTCAAATTGGCTGACATGGCAACCAAGATTGAAGCAGCTGAATTAGTTACCAGAAAAGCAGCTGATTTGAAGAACAAAGGCAAGAAGATGACTAAGGAAGGCGCCATGGCTAAATATTATGCTTCTGAAGTCTGTGTCTGGGCAGCTACTGAAGCCGTTCAGATTCATGGAGGGTATGGATACACCAAGGATTTTCCGGTCGAAAAATTCTATCGTGACAGTAAACTTTGTACAATTGGGGAGGGAACATCCGAAATTCAAAAAGTCGTTATATCCAGAGAGGTTATTAAAGGCTCCTGATAGGTCTTGATTCATTAAGTTTTATTCCTAAAGGTTCTTTTATTATATTTTTTCTTAAGGAGATATCTGTGGCTCTTTTCCTGATTTATTTTTGATGGTGACCCTGATTCCTCACGTTTTTTATACTCCAAACTGTTCGATGTGCTTTCATCCGATAGAGCTATCTATTTAATTAACTTATTGTTAACAAAATATATGTTAATGACGGAGTCGTTTTTACAATCTTTTTAAAAATAATATATGGCATAAATGCTATTTGCTCAAATAATTGGTGTTTGACAAATTGATAAAACTTATTTATAAATAGCTACTTCTCAATTCCTTAAAATTTATCTGTTTTATTAAATAGTGATTGTCAATGTTTTGTAGGTTTTGTTTTGTTTGTATCTTTGCCGAATATTATTCTCAATACTTAATTTTTTATTAATGAAAAAGCAATTTGTAAAATCTAAACCTGTAGTAAAGGTTACTTTCAACCCGACAGCTGAAGTTGTCAATGGTGCAAAAGAAGTTTTGGTTCTTGGTGATTTCAACAACTGGAATTCTGAATTAGGCTTTGAACTGAAGAAGCAAAAGGATGGCTCCTTCAAAGGTATAATGGAACTTGAAAAGGGACATGAGTATCAGTTCAGATATCTGATTGATGGAAGCAAGTGGGAAAACGATCATGATGCTGACACTGTTGTTGCCGGTCCTTATGGCGCTTCTAACTCTGTAGTTTCTACCATTGAGTAATTGAATCTTTGAATTTTACTGACAATATAAAGCTGCCTTAGGGCAGCTTTTTTATTTTGTAGAAGGCCGGGGCCATTTTTCACATAATACCATTTTTAAAGGTACTTTTGGTTGATCGTTCTCAATTTTTATTTTTTAGATTAAATTTCCTGAGCATCTATTTATCTCTCTGCATGAGAAGGTGTAGATTAATTTGTTGTTAGGTTGGGAATTGTATTCGGAATAAAAGTTTAGTTTAAATGTTGAGGGGTCGTTAAGCTGTGTTCCATTATTTTATTACCCTTAAGTTATTGGCCCGGATTATTTATATATTGTAGGTGTTCTGCCTGTTAAGAGCCGGATTGTTGAAAGTTGTAATAGTTTGATCAAAGTGGGGTAGGGTAAGGAGAGCAAGCAAAGAAATTTGATACCTGATATGAATGATTCTTTTAATAGTCCATAATTTGAATGTAGGCTGATGCACTGATTGCTTTCTGGCTAAAGTAGCCTGCCTTGAAGGGGTACATTTGGTAAATATGATTAACAGAAAGGATGCCACAGATGCTAATTGCTCTATTCACCCTCATCATAGATCCCGAAATGTATGTTCTGCAACTTGATTGGATGACTAATAATAGCTTTAAATTATTACTTCTGAATACCAGAAGACACAAAAAAAGGCTGCCCTTTGGACAACCTCTCTTGTCGGGGTAGCAGGATTCGAACCTGCGACCACCTGCTCCCAAAGCAGGTACGCTAACCGGACTGCGCTACACCCCGAAGTTTTGTTAAGTGGCGGTGGAAGAGGGATTCGAACCCTCGGTACGGTTACCCGTACGACAGTTTAGCAAACTGTTGGTTTCAGCCACTCACCCATCCCACCAATGTTACTTTCGTTTAAGCGACTGCAAAGATAAAAGCTTAGATTGAATTTACAAGCGTTTAATTAAATAATACAAAAATTATTTTTCAGAAAAAAGTAAAATGCAGATATACAATAAGTTATAATTATATCATTTATATTATATCTCGTAGTTGGAAGGAGATGTTAAATTTCTTACCATTCCTGAGTATTTTTAAACGAACCTTTTTCTTGCCCGGTTTTGAAAATTTGGCATTTAATGTTCCCAGATTATAATTTTTTGACGAAAACCCATTGATGCGTAAAATTTTGTCACCGGGCAGAATTCCGGCTTCCATGGCGGCCGAGTTCCTGATAACATCCTTTACGGTATATTCATTCAGATTTACTCCTGAAGCAATAATAAATAGTCCACTGCGGTCTATTCTGGCTGATTTCTTACCAAAACGATTTCTCTTAAGATATAGTTTTTGGTTGTTAAAATCCAATAATACATTGAATTTAGATATTATGGAATTTCCTAAGATTCCCTGTTTGCCGGATTGATCGTTTTTTAATGTAAAAGTGTCTATTTGCTGGAAATTTGTAATTACATTTTCCTCAACAGCCCAGCCGATTTCCATTTTTTGGATTCTTCCTAAGTATCCCTCTAATGGTCCACCGAGGCCCATTCCAATTGTGCCGGGTATTAATTTGTCAGGTATCATGGTTGTATCCAGAAAATTCTTATATAACAGCAGTCCTAAAGATGCCCCGGAATCAAATAATATCTCACCTTCTTTTATTCCCGAATTACTAAAATAAAATTTGGGATTAATATATGGTTTCCCTTTCAACCAACGTGTTTGTACTTCGGCATAACCCAATTTTTTGGGGTTAATATTATTAGGGGTAAATACCTTTAATTTCAATCTGTCGTAGTCTATTTCAAGTACTTTATGCTTGAAAAAGCTGTTTCCGATGATACCGCTTATTGGCAGGCCGGAATATTTATCTAATTGAAATATATTTTCATCCAATATAATAATATCAGCCTGCACATTTTGATTATCAGCAGTTTCAAAATTTACCATTTTGCCGATGGATGCATCAATAGGACGAGATAGATCCGATCCAAAAATCTTTATCGATCGTCCAATATTTATTTTGAATATTTGAGCTAATTCCCGTTCAAAGAAAAGGCTGTGTTCTGATCCACTATCGTAGATAAATTTCATTCCGGGGGAACCGTTAACTTTTAAGTCTATGATGATGAAGTTGTTGATGAGCTGAAAAGGTATTGTTAGTTCAGGCCCTTTTGAATAGCCCGGGGAGCCTGTTACTATGATAAACAAGATGATTAAGTATGTTATATGATACCTTCTTTTTTTCACAACATCTTGCAAGATAATTAATCCTTTTGTTTTAAGGAAATTCTTCCTAATGGTCCTGTCTAGTGTTTTGCAGTGACGAACATGCCAGTCCTGTCAAAACCTCTGTTTTAAAAGGTTTTACCCTGAAAATTATAATGCCCGGTGCGTGTATATTAAAAGTGGTGGCATACACTTTTTCAATGTACTCGGTCGCCTCTCAACTCAAGTTCATGCATGATTTCAGCTTCGCGGTTTAGATATTCCTGCCACCTTGTTTTTACCGCTTCTTTTTCTCCATAAGAATATGCCAGGTCGATAAACATCCTGTAGTGGCCTGCCTCTGATACCATGAATTTATGGTAAAAATTGCGCAACTCTTCGTCGGGATGATGCAATGAAAGTATCCTGAACCGTTCGCAACTTCTAGCTTCAATCAATGCACAAATGAGTAACTTTTCAATTAATTGACTTTGTCTGCTTCCACCATGTATTTCAAATTTTTTCAACTGGTTCACATATTCATCGCGCCTTTGCGGTCCCAGACTCAACCCCCTCTTTTTCAACATGGCTAATACGCTACGGAAATGGCCCCATTCTTCCGTTACGACCGGCGCCAATTCTTCAACAAGATTTTGCTCTTCCGGATATTGCTGGATTAGTGAAATCATTGATAAGGCTGCTTTTTGTTCACAATAGGCATGATCGGTGAGAATTGCTTCTGTTGATATGGCCGTCAAATCGGCCCAACGTGGATCAGTTGGAAGTTTTAGCCCTAACATATGGTTATATTGATGTTGATAAAAATGATTTTTGTATACTTTTACCTTGTTTTAAATACCTTTTCATTCCTTGCATTTCAAAACAGAAGTTGATCCAACAAAATTTAGTTCTACTTAAGATTCCTTCATTGCAACGGATTCTGCACGATGTATCGACTCTTTAAGCAGGTAACTTGAACAACGAATTTATTGATTATTCAGACAATTTAATTGATTGACAAAAAAGTCAATATTCGTCACTGGATATTCTTCATAACCTGTTGACCAGATAAGTTTGATTTTGTCAATTAGTGAAGTGCTAAGCATTTTCTGTGATTCCGCTGAGATTCCGAAACTGGCTTTATAGGTTGTTTGATTTTTTTCATTATCGATTTGACCGATATCTCCACCTTCCGCAAATAGATTGACAACTTCTCCGTTAAGAAGTTTGATACTCATCAGAGAGTTACTATTGATGTAACCATATTCAGCCCGCGCCATCCTGCTGGCTATGGTTATTTTTATTGACAATACTCTAATTTTCCCGACAAACTCTATAAGACCGGCCTCACAGGTTACATATGACCTTCCTTTTAGCAGACTTGCAATTTCAGTGTCTGTGTACTCCCATAAAATTTCTTTTTTCAGATCGACTCTTTTTTTCTTTGAATATTCATCAGTCCCTGAAAAGGTAAAAACGCAGTTATAATCCGGTAAATTACCTTCCGGATCTGTTATTGCGGTCGGTGAGCTGTCGGTGCGTTTTCGGGCCGCCTTTTCCGGATAGGCCTTTGAAGACTCGTTTAGGGGTTTTGTTCCACTTTCCTTGTCTTTATTGGTCAGTTCCTGATTTTTTAAAAGCAGAGAATCAGAGGAGTCAAAATATCGCCATGATCCATCATCGAAAACAACAATTTTTTCGCCCTGTGAGTTGGTTTTAACGACTTGTGCTGTCGCAATATTTCCCAGGGCGAGGGCGAAAATGATAGAATATAAGGTAAGTATATGATTATCAATACGATACATAATAGTAATTGATTGAATTTAAAATCCGTTAAATACTCCGGGTCTTTCCGGAAATTTTTACAAGATTAGAATGCAAACATAATGATTTTTTAAGCCACTGATACCAAGGATGAAAATTGTATTTCATTTTTGGTTGCAATTCTTTTAGTCAATATGATATTCAGACGTTTATTTTTACAGTTTGGTTGATCAACTAGTATTGGTATTATTACCTTACCTGCTTTTATGTGACTATGATAAGGCCAACTATATTCCTGTTGCTCCGGAATTTGCTGATGGGGTTGGGAATATTAATGGTTTTCCTGGTTAGGTAGGTTAATTAAAATTATGTTGACATATTGGGTATTCATTACCGAGCAACCGTAATTGAATTGTTAGCACAATAAAAGCCTTTTGATGAAGTTGACCTGTCTATAAAGATTTTTGTTAAAACCCTTTTTTAAGGTAAGGCTCAAGTCACATGTACCCCAACTAATTGATGATGGAATACCTGACCAATCACCTTGATTGTTGTAAATTTTGGCGTACGATGTGAAGGTCGGTTTCAACTTTTGTCATTGTGTTAAAACATTTTTTTATATTTGATTTTTCGTAACTAAGATTATTAGCCATAGATTACCTGTTTGAAATTGGTTTTTTAAAAGTCCGGATTTGGGACATCCTTGATATTTGCATTGTTGCATATATCATTTTTAGGGTTTATAAAATACTTAAAGGGAAACTGGCGATTTATATTTTTGTCGGAATCATTTCTTTGTTCGTCACCTGGAGACTTGTTACCCTACTTAAAATGGATTTGCTCTCTATGATTCTGGGGCAATTTATTAGTGTGGGTGTGATCGCAATAATCATCATATTCCAGCCCGAGATAAGAAAATTTTTATTAGTCCTGGGTAATAACGCTATCAAAGGTAATTTTAATCTAATTAGACGATTTTTACACACCGTCATTAAAACAGAGGAGGAGGAGAATCCTGTTGTGACGCAGATCTATTCTGCAATGCTGCGGATGTCTAAGGATAGGACTGGTGCCCTTATCGTTATCGTTGAAGATATTGTGTATCCCGGTTTGGAGGATAGTGGCATTGAGATCAACGCGACTGTTACCAAACAATTGATTTTAAGTATTTTCAATAAAGAAAGCCCTTTGCATGATGGGGCTTTGGTTATTCAAAAGGATCGGATTCTAAAAGCCAGTTGCATCCTTCCCGTTTCAGACAATATCAATGTTCCACCCAGCGCCGGACTAAGGCACAGGGCGGCTCTAGGAATAAGCGAAGTCAGTAATGCAAAGACTTTTATTGTATCTGAAGAAACTGGTCGTATGTCTTACACTGCACGAGGCATTATTGAAATGAATGTCGATGAGGAAAGGATTCTTAACCTGTTGATTGAAGCATTGAAGTAAACAAAATACAGCTGAAGCCGGTTGGATTATATGTTTTTCTTTATTTCGGTTGGAAGCAGGTGTGTTAATGAAAGCAAAGAATGTTTTGAAACTGAAATTGTCGCAAACCGGTTCCACATCGTCAGGGGTTAAAAAAATGAAGCGGTATATTTTTATCATATACCGCTTCTTAGTTTAGTTTTCGTTATATGTCGGTAACATCATCCATACGAAAATGTCCCGATCCAACATTTGATAACGTTTTCCAATTACTCAACGATGAACTTACCCTTCATCGTAGCATGATGACCAGGGAAAGAACAAAGGAAGTCATAAGTACCCTTTGCAGGTGCAGTAAATTCAACATCTGTTGTCTCACCGCCTCCGATGGTCTTAGTGTGAGCAATAACGTCTGCGGCCATGTCAGCAGGAATGTAGTCGTTGTCTTTGGCATTGATGGCAGCAGTAGCGAATTTCTCCACATCTGTACCCGGCTTCATCAGAACCCAATTGTGACCCATAGCTGCAACAGGTGCCTTTCCTGAGTGTACAAGTGTCAAATGAACAGTCTGACCTTCCTTGACCTTGATTTCAGAAAGATCATATTTCATTGCATCGTCACCCTTGATGGTAACTTCAGCGATATTAGCATCTGCTTCGTCAGCAGTTGCTTCTTCACCTCCTTCTTCAGCAGTAGCTTCTGTTGCAGTTTCATCAGTAGCAGGCGCAGAACTGTTACCACCGCATGATGCAAAAAATAGTGTCACGGCAAAAAGAAAAATAATTTTTTTCATTTGATTTAAAATTAAGTTTGGTTATTAAATATGATATAATGGTTAAAAAGCCATTTCTAATTCTATCGATTTGGGGAAAAGGATGTTATTCTCCAAATGGATGTGCAAATGTAAGTCATCTTCAAATTCTTTTAGCATAGAAAATGTAACTTTATATGTTGTACATCCGTCAGCGGGCGGTGTATAGTTGTTGCTGAGATCGGAAATCTTTCTGAAACGCTCTCCCTCAGTGTCGTGTTCATGCATCATATTCCGGATTGGGTTCTGAATAGTGCCGAAATGTGCACTTACTGTCTCACCTCTTTGTCGGGCCAACACCATTTGACGGATGTATGGGAATAACACGAGTTCTTCCTTCTTCATGTGAGCACTCAATTCCTCAGCAGATTCCTTGAACAATTGTGCGATTTCCGCCAATTCCGGATGTCTGTCACCATGGACACGTACAATTTTTTCGAGGAAGGGCATGATTTCATGAATCTTATTCTCAACATAGCGGTGATGCGTCTTTTCAATGTAATCAGCGAGTAAGTCCAATGGCCATGCGTTGAAGTCAATACCTGAGGATGCTGCCTGAGCGGTGGCTGCTTGTAGCTGCTCAATAATCCCTTTACTTTCAATATTCTTTTTATCACATGCTTCTTCGATACTTCGATTGCCATTGCAACAGAAGTCAATCTTGTTCTTTTTAAATACAGAAGCAGTTCTGTAATCATGAGCCACAAGATCGCCGATGATACTTTCTTTAGTAATATTCATAGTGTTGTATATTTTTACTTAAATCTTTTCTGAAATGATAACAATTGCATTCATATGTCGTTGATACTTTCTGAAAATTTTTTTCATTCCCAGAATTCTTTTCAATGCTTTTGGGTGGGTAATGATGTTGAAACCAATCTTCAGTGTTCTGAAAAATCCTTCATCCTCCAGGATACATCTATATTCGAGCAGGAACATTCCATTGGTATATACTTTATTGACCTTAAAACCTTCCTTTTCCAGCAGTGCCCCCCATTCTTCTTCTGTGAGGGGACGGGCATTGACTTTAATGGCTAAAGCCAGCTCCTTTTGAATCTCACTTTTAAGTGTATCATCCACATCTACCAGCCCCAACTCGTGAATGGCGTATAGTCCACCTTTCTTTTGTATCCGTCTGGCTTCCTTGATGATATCGGATTTTCTGTGATCGGCATGCATAGTCAGCATTGCTTCGCCAAACACTTTATCTTTGGATTCATCTGGCAAGTGGGTCTCAGCCGCATTTCCAATTTGGAATTTGGTGTTCCTGCCTTTGATCCGATTTTTAAGTTCTCTGACAGCGTCTTCGTCTGCATCAACGCCAATATAGGAGTGGGGTGCATGATGTAAAGCGAGGTTGGCGGTATAACCAAGGCCGGGGGCAAACTCTACCAGATCATCATCGTGCTGGATATGAAGCTCAGAGACCAGTTTTTTTGTTAATTCCTTACCTCCGGGTCTTAAAACCCGCTTTCCCATTTTAGCTAAGATCCAATGACCCTGTGCTTTTGCAAAATCAGTAATTTCCATCGTAATACTTCAAAGTGAATGATCTCCGGATTTGTCAAAATATTTTGGGAAAATTCGAAAATAAGACAATTTTATCTTGTAATAAGTCATGGCAGGTATATATCGATTGAATGCATAAGGGCTTCAACGATTTTGTCAATATAAACTGATTCCTATTATTGTCTTGACAATGGTTGCTTACTATTTCCAGTAATTGTTTGCCTGAGCTATGGTTTGAAACTCGATGGCGACGACATTGGCCGATGCAATCAGTTGCGTAGTATCATTGGCATAGTCTGATCTGAGTTTTTTTCTGATTTCAGGATCAGTCTGTATGGCCGCAATTGTCTTTCTGGCCATTTTAATTGCCAGTTCACGTCCTTCTTGTGGAGTAGCCGTAATTAAAGACTCGAGCCAGATATCTTTATTTTCCATATTTATAAATTATTGTTTTTAAATCGTAAATCTTAAATCGTAAATCTTAAATCGTAAATCTTAAATCGTAAATCTTAAATCGTAAATCTTAAATCGTAAATCGTAAATCTTAAATCGTAAATCTTAAATCGTAAATCTTAAATCGTAAATCTCAAATCGTAAATCTCAAATCGTAAATCTCAAATCTCAAATCTCTAAAAACCTTATTTATTATTTTCTGCCCCAAGATTTAGATTTCGACTGCAAATGTAAAACCATTTTGTATTAAAGACAAATATATCGTTATATATTTATTGCATTATTTAGAATAATTCCAAATACTTTCGGCGAAATTCTTTGTGTTCAGGGCGATTTCAGTTTTAATACTGGTAATATGTTTCAAAACGTGAATTGTCTCTACCAGTGTATTTTATACGGCCTAATGGTAAATAAGGGTGGTATTTAGCGATCCTGTAATTGAGGCAACAAATGTTCTTTATAAAAATGCTCGGTTGCCCTTTGAACCAATTCGGATATTCCTCATGCGCATTTTTCATATGCTTGAATTGTTTTAAAGCTTTGCAATGATGAAGCATGTTCTTGTTCAAACCATTAAATTTTCCTGGTATGATCCTCTGATTATTTCTTCGAAAGGCTTGAAAATAATATGAAGGCCATGAAAAAATACAGAGCTATGCCCAATAAGGTAAGCAGGGTGCCGGTCTGCTTTTGTTGTTCGATTGTAAATGCACTACACAGTAAAATATTGAAGGACAGCAAAGCAATGCCGCCGGCGATGATCATAGCTGCCACCATACCCAGGAAGATGATTTTAACTTCCGGAATGGTGTGTCGTATGGAAGAAATGGTAAGGAAGCCTGCCAGAAGCATGTTGGCATGCATGATACGGTTGAATCCAGGGCTTATGACAGCATAATCTATCGAATGGGGAATCATCCAGAACAAGAGAGAGAACATTACGAAGATCAATACAGCAATACTCCATGGCAAATCCGGCTTTAGGTGATGGGATGCCGTAATTCCCATTAAAACACCTATGAAGAACATTGATGGTAATTGAATCAATTGATGTCTGGGCATAGTCTCAATCAGCCATTCGTTGAGAGTGAATGACAGGAGCCAGATCATTATACCTAAGAGGCTCAATATCGCAATCTTTATTTTTCTTTCAGGCACTGTGTAATTCCTTGAATGATCATTTCATCGCTTTCCCTGGCGGGATCGAAGACCCTTACTATTTGATTTTGTCGATTGACGAGGAAGATGTATATGGAGTGATTGATCAACCCGGTAGATGGTACGGTATATTTCCAGATACCCAACTTACTAAGGAAGTCCGTAAAATATCGGTCAGTACTTTGATAGGGTAGGGCGAAGGTCCAGCCGGATATTTCGCCTTTAAATAGTTTGTGATAATTCTTGATTTTCTTTACATCGTCGTTCTTCAGATCAAAACTAACTGTCAGGAACTCGATCTCATTCGGAACTAAATTCGTATCAATCTTATTGTAAATTTGCTCCAGGCGGTTGTTGATCTTGTGACAGACAAAAGGACAGTTGAGGTAAACAAAGTTGATGAGTTTGTACTTTTTTATTTCACCCGGATTAAAAACAATACCTTCGTGATTGATCATCTGGATATCCGGAAGAGGCCTGGGTAATTCACCTGCCTTTTTCAAGGTATATGAGAAAATGGTGAAGGATGAAAAACCCAGGGTCCAGACTCCTATTACTGTCAGACAAATGATTAAAGAAAGAATTGGAATAAATACATTTCTCATCTACTGACAGGATAATGCTTTGAAAAATTACTCAGAAGCAGGTGTCAGATTATTCCATCCTGCGTATTCTTCGCCAGTATTTTCTTAAACAAAGAAACATACATAATCAATAATCCAATCAATACAAAACTGATAAATATGGTCGAAACGGCAGCTATATTGGCGCCTATATTGTGGGTTTCTTCCATTGGTATGCCTTTATAGTCGGAGTACCTCCTTGGTATGCTATACAATCCTCCGGAATAGAAGAATGCCAGAAAGCCGTGAGCGGCCAGCAGGAAGGACCAGAACCCAAATTTGGCCATATTGTTTTTGAGCAATTCCTCCTTACTGTGTGTGATATAGAATAGGTATCCTAAAATAAAAAGTACCACTCCTCCTAGCATGTAGGTATGGAAATGAGCCGGCACCCAAAGGGTGTTATGGAGGATTTTGTTCAATGCAATGGTAGAGTCTATGATTGCGGCAAATCCTCCAATCGCCCATCCTGCCACTCCCATCAGGAAGGCCAGTGGAACTATACTCCATTTTAACTTGGCATGATACACCTGGGCAATCATGCCAAACATGGTCACTGCTGTGGCAGGGATGGCACTGAAATACGAAGCGAGTTGCCCTGCATATTGCATTCCCTTTGGCTGAGCAAAATCCATATATAAATGGTGGAAATATGCAAATAAAATAAAAAAGAAAGTCCCACTCCATGCCCAAACCAACAGTTTGTTGACTTTCCATTCTCTGTGAGTATATTCCGGCATTATGGTATAGACCCATCCAAGACAGCAATATAGCGTTATATTGACAAGCGTGTGCCCGAAAAAGAAAATCAGATTCTTGACTAAAAGATTGTCAAAAGTCAATCCCGGTTCAAAATTCTGCAACAGATACATAATCAGGAAGATTGCACCGGCGATAAAGGCTAGTATGCCGGGGATAAGACTTACTGCAGAAATAAGCACCACGGGAGGTAATTCCCTCTCAGGTTCTTTCTTTCCAAAATATTGCCAGCCAAGTATATTGCCAAGGCCACCATATTCCCTGGCCAGGGCAAACACAACATGGATATTTCCTATCAGCCAGGCAACTCCTAAAATAACAAGAGAAATGATGATCAAAAGGGTGGACCAGCCGGGCCAGAAAGTTCCTTTGAATGGAAGCGGGTACAAAAGATACCAGCCGGCACCAAATTTTCCGATTAAGGTGGAGATGGTGACCCCAACTACACCTATTAATACCGCAAAATAAACAAAATAGCCGGTCTTCAGGTTTAGTCTGACATATTTTTTACTTAACAGGTACCAAAGCCCGGCAAATGCCATGCTGTACATCACTCCAGCCATCCCCAGGCCATGCAGGGTCATGAATACATAAAAATTGTCGATACCTATATCTAAGACTTCACCTTGATTGAGTCGCATGAGAAGACCAAGTGTGATCAATACCGGGAAAAGCACTAGAAAAGTAATTGCCCAGATCTTGACGAGCTTTCTTTGTCCATTTATTTCGATAGAACTTAATTCTTTCATCAGATGCTTTTTTTTAATTAACGTTTATTTTTCCAACCATAAAACCGTGGGCTAAACCACAATATTCCAGGCAAAGGACATGGTAGACCCCCGGTTCCTGAAATCTGAAGTTGAGCCTGTTGGTATAACCCGGCATCGCCTGAGTCTGAGTAACAATGTCGCCTTTGCTATTGTACACGGCAAAGTTGTGATTGACATCCATGGACGTTACAGCAAATTGGATCAACTTACCGGAAGGGACTGTTATTTCATTGGTGCCTTCAAATTCTTGTGGATTTTTGTCCATCGGACCTTCAGCCATCTTCCAGGCCCATTGCATAGCCACAACACTTATCAATTGATCAGGAGTGCCTTTATGGGTATCGTACGGAAGGAATCTGAGTGAAGTGAACAAGCCGGCAATGATCAGTATGACAAGGACAAAGAAATATTTGCCCCGGAGACTGTAAACCTTATGCTTGGCAGATGCTTTGTCCTCGTCTTCCTGAGAAGTCACGATAAGGAAGATGACAACTGCTACAACAAGGGCGGCAGCAATAAAAGAGGTCACTGCTGCAAAGTTTTGGACGGTGAATAATGTTGTTAATAACCTCATAGCATTAGATTGATTTTGTCTTTAAATGCAGGTGTTTGAAAATTCTTTTATGGGGGCCTTCCTTTGAATAACCTTGCTTCAATTTGTTCCGAAAGATGAAATACTGCTTTCCTCCTCCTTTATTATTTGTTGCAATTGAGTAAAAACGTTAAGTGTTTCAGCCAATTTGAAAGCAAATCTAAATAATTTTTTAATTATAAGATATGATGGTCCTTATATAATTTCGATCAACAATCAAATATATTAAAAGTGTATGTATATACAAAATAAATATACCTTAAAAATTGATAATAAAGAATAGAAACGAAACGTATAATGATATTAAAAGAATAATAGAATAGTTTTAATTGCGTTTAGATGCTTTTAATAATTATAGATATACAATCAGATATATATTAATAATTATATAATTTAATGAATGAAATAAGAAATATAACCTTGAATGCATATGTATGGATTACTTCCAGGGTTGTATTATATATTTACATTAAACTTGCTGTTCATTTTACTTCCGGTTTATTAGGAGGTACAGGCATATCTCACATTAATAATGTAAAGCAAGCAATAGGGATAGAGAAAATGATGCCGAGCTTCGGATATTATTGAGTTTCAAAAGTCGATATGAATCAAAAATGGGAAAATCTAATTTCCCTGATTAAGAAAATGTTTTGGTGTCAACAGGAACAAAAGCAAATTTTGAACATCTACAGTGATGCAGGTGTTAAAGGAAATCGAAAACCATGTAAAATTTAATAGTATTGAAAGAGTTTCTGTTGTTTTATAGTTTTATTTCCATATTTTTTCAGATTCCTGATGAATTTGCTGCAAAGGTAATAGGTATTTCTGATGGAGATTCGATTACGGTTTTAGTGGGCAAAAGTGAGATCAAGGTGAGGGTAGACGGTATAGATTGTCCTGAGAAAAAGCAGGCTTTTGGCAACAGGGCCAGGGTATTTACTTCAAATTTCTGTTTTGGTAAAATGGTTATTGTAAAGAAGAAAAAGAATGACCGATATGGCAGATTGGTTGCCAGAGTAATCTGCGACGGTAAGGATTTGTCAGAAGAACTTCTAAAAGCCGGAATGGCATGGCATTTCAAGAAATACGATAAGTCACCGGTCTTGAGCAGGCTTGAGCTTGAGGCAAGGAATAAGCGCATAGGATTATGGAGTGATCCAAATCCCATTGCACCATGGTGTTTTAGAAAGCCGGAGCATTGTGTTCAATAGATTCATCAGCTATATCAATGCTCGATTTCCTCATTTTTTTCTAATATTACGCCTCTTTAGCATCGTTTAATTATGGAGATAAATTTTGGAATTATTGGCCTCGGGCATATCGGAATGAGACATCTCGATTCTATCGAAGCACAGCCTGATGCCAATGTCATTGGTATTTGTGATCCCCATCTGAATCAAACACAAGTGGCCGGAATTCCGGTCTATACTGATATAACGCAATTGTTGGCAAATCATCCCGATTTGGATGTTGTCAATATTTGTACCCCAAATGGGTTACATGCACCCCATGCCATTCAATGTATTGAAGCCGGAAAGCATGTGGTCATCGAAAAGCCGATGAGTCTGACTAAAAAGGATGCCGAAAAAGTCATTTTCCATGCTTTGAACCGACATGTTAAGGTTTTCTGTGTGATGCAGAACAGATATACTGCCAATGCCCGGTATCTTAAACACCTTGTCACTAATAATGCCCTCGGTAGAATCAATGAGATCGATATTAATCTGTTTTGGAACCGGGACAAAAGGTATTATATCTCAGAAAACGGCAAACAACACGGTTGGCGTGGTAGTGCCGCAATGGACGGCGGTCCTTTGTTTACACAGTTTTCTCATTTTGTTGACCTGATTTATTGGTTATTTGGTGATATTGAGGTAGTTAGTGCCGATATGAGTAATCGGGTTCATGAATATATTCCTGAGATTGAAGACAATGGTGTTTTTATGTTCAGGACATCAGCCGGTGCAAGGGGTATGCTAAGATATAGTATCAATGCGCCATTCCGCAATATTGGCAGTAGTGTTCAGATCATAGGCGATCAGGGCGCAGTGAAAGTAAGTGGGCAATACCTTGAAGAGATTGAATATTGCGATTGTGCTTTCCCTGGTGAGCCTTCATTTCCTATACTTGACAACTACGAAACACATAGATTGGTGATTCGCAATGTTATTGATTCTTTGTCAGGTGGTAATGCCATCGATACCAATGCTGTTGAAGGAATGAAGGTCGTGGAAATTATTGAAAGCGTGTATGGGCTTGGCCGAATTTGATCAAGCAAAATTCCGTTGCATGAATTTCAATCCTACCCTTGACATTACCGGTGTATTAGTATATTGAGCCATTTTAGCATCTTTAGACCCTAAGTAAACCAATTTCCAATTTTTAAGTTAATGAATAAAAATTTACCTTCGCAAAAATCTGTTTTTAATGAGTAAATTTCTCCGGCCATTCCTCTTTTTTACACTTTTCATTGCATCGTGTTCAAGTTGTAAGGATGATGAAGGTTTTGGCCCATTTCAAGACAAATTCCCGAAAGTGTTCAATTTTTTGGACGTGAGGAATGAGACTGTAACGCATATCTTCACATCAGACGGTACGGATGTGGAATATCTGGCTCCTGAAAGAGAGAATGAACTGAATGAGCAGATGCATATTGCCAGAAACCAGGTGGAATATATCAAATTATTGGGTCCGGATCAATCAGAAATAAAAGGCAAATACAGAGATGGTATAACTGAAGTTGTTCTTGATGCCAGGTATTCTCTTTCAGGTTCTGATTATACCTTCTCAAAGGATTTGATTACACAGGTTTTGACATACAAGGCCAAACGAGAGGCCGATACCATGACTATGAAGGGAATCTGTTGTGTCAGATACAATAATGGTGAGAGAAAGGACCGTTCTACCGTAATTCAGGTAAGTGGGTATACCCTGCAGGATGAGAAAAATGAAGTGGAGGCAGGGGACACACTTTATTACAGATTATTTGATGTTCGGTTAATAAAGAAGTTGTAAGGAATTTTGATGAAGTGCCATGGTCGGAATTTTTTTATCATTTATCATAAGTTTAAGTCGTTGAAATGGCCAGGATAGTTCTTTCGCTCGGAAGTAATATCGAACCCCGGGAAAAGCATTTGAAGAAAGCTATAGCCGAAATTGCCGATTGGTCAGAGTCGGCTTTGAAGGTTTCTAACATGTATTCCACTGAACCGGTAGGCTTTCGTTCTGAGAAAGATTTTCTTAATTTGGCTGTTTTGTTTGAGACGTCCTGTTCTCCTGCCGAGTTGCTGGCTAAAATTCATGCAGTGGAAAGTAAGATGGGAAGGATCCGAACACCGGGTAGAGTAGAAGACAGGATCATCGATATGGACATTTTGTTTTATGACGATCTGATTCTGAATACAGATGAATTATCGATTCCTCATCCGCGATTACATGAGCGTAGTTTTGTATTGACGCCCTTGTTGGATATTGTACCCGATTTGGTTCATCCGATATTGCATAAAACGATCTGGGAACTGTACGATGAGTGCAAGGATTTGAGTGAAGTGCGTATTGTAGAATGAGAACATTTATTCCTTACAGATATTTTTGCATAGAAGGCAATATTGGCAGTGGTAAGACCACGCTGACCAAAATGCTTGCCGAAGAGTTCAATGCCCTCACTCTGCTGGAACAATTTGACGAAAATCCTTTTCTACCCCCTTTTTATGAAGATAAAGAAAGATATGCCTTTCCGGTGGAAGTTTTTTTCCTTTCGGAACGTCACAAACAGATGCAGATGGAGTTGAGTGTTAGCAACCTGTTTCATGAGACAGTGATTGCGGATTACATTTTTCATAAAACCATTCTATTTGCCAGGGAAAATTTGGATGACCGGGAATATGCCCTTTTTTATAAATTATACCAGCAACTTGATAATCAATTGATTCATCCTGAATTGATCGTATATCTCCACAGGCCGGTGGATGCCCTGTTAAAGAATATCAGAAAGCGCAACAGAAGTTTTGAGCAAAATATCTCCGGAGACTATCTCGCCTCGATTTCTAATTCCTACCTGACTTATTTGAGTTCACAAGTTGATTCACCTGTTATTATTTTCCATTTGCGCGATGGTGATTTTGAGAATGATCGTTCTCTATATGCCATTATCAAGGATAGGATAGTCCAAAAAGGAACCGCAACAGGGGTTGATCAGGTCTATTTATAAACCCGGGAAGGCCATGGGTTTGTCCATTGGGTGATGAATTTCTTTAGGGGGTGAATATTGATATGAGATGAAGCATAACAAAAGAGTAAATTGAATTTTCCCAATTTTACAGGAAAGAATTGATCAGTTCCGGTAACAATATTTTTTTGAGGAGGATGAATTTTGAGGCAACCTTAAAAGTAGCAGATTAGTGGAACACAGGGAGCGACTTTGATAGGAGTGGTTATATTGATTTGTATAGCTTCAGATCTGCAATGGCTGTCTCGTTGGCAAGATCCGTATCGACCCATCCCGCTACACAATATTTGAAAGGCTGTGAAAGATATACCTGTTGGACAATTCCTTCTGCTTCTATTTTTTCATTCATCACAAAAAAAGAATTAAATCCCGTCCAGCCATATCGAATGGCTAATTCTCCATTTAAAATATTGGGCAAAGTATATACAAATACTGCAGGGCTGGGCAATTCTCCGGCTTCCAGGTTGTGCTGGTGGAAATGGTCAGAAGCGAGTGAAGCGTGCTTGTTGAAGAAAATTGTCGCTACTTCGTCCGGTTGGGCAGCCAATAATTCGTGATGTTTTTCTATTAAGAAATCACATGCGATGAAGCCTAGTTTGCATAAGAGATTCATTTTGAAATATTTGGGATACTTTATTTCTCTTATTCTATACAGTTCAGTCAGGTTGTCGGAAATGTGTTCCACATTACCTTCAAACCCGAGACATATTGCAGCTACCTCTTCCAGCTTCTTCATTTCAATCATTTATTTTTTTGAACAAAAGGGCGCAATTGCCTCCTCCAAAGCCCGAAGAGCATTTCAGGACAGTATTCAAAGGCTTCAATACCGGCGCTTTGGCAACATTCAATAAAGCGGACGTTCCTGACAGGCTATACCCACGTGTGGGAGGTATGATGTTGAAACAAAGGGAATAAATACTCAATATACTTTCGAGCACACCGGCAGCGCCTAAAGTATGACCATATGCGCCTTTGACACCAAAGCAATCAATTGCCTCGAGGCCTGCACGTTGCATAGCGATGGATTCCATATCATCGTTGAAAAGCGTTCCTGTACCATGTAGGGAAACAGCATCCGGTAATTGATTCATTCCTCGATTGACACTCATCATGGCCTTGTACAGGCCCTCACCGGTGCGGGAAGGTCCGCTGATATGGTTAGCATCATTGGTTGTAATTCCATGGGTACATGCCACGACAGCCTTATCGCGGAAAGGCAACGGGTTGTTGCTTAATACTATTGCTGAAGCAGCCTCTCCCAATGAAATTCCATTCCTGTCCTTATCGAAAGGTTTGGCAGGCTTGTCACTTAGCGCTTTTAGACATTGGAAACCTTGTAAGGTAAATAAAGTCAGCAGATCCACACCGCAGGCAATGACAGTCTGAGCAAATCCATTCCTGACCTGAGAGGCTCCAAATTGAATGGCCTGACTACCTGAAATGCAAGCATTTGAAATAATCTGTACAGGCTTTTGTGGCTTGTAATATACATTCAACTGAGCTGCCAAATGGGGTAAGAACGAAAGAGTATTGTGATTAATAGTTTTCAATGTAGCGTAAAGGTCTATATCACCCTTGGTAGTGGCTAAAACGATTGTGGTAGTGGTCCAGTCTATTGTTAATTGTTCAGTGGCTTTGTTTATTGCCTCTATGCATAAAAGCGCCGCTTTGGTGTAATGATGTCCGTATTTTGTCAACAACTCTTCCCATTGTTTATTATCGAGAAATGAAGCATACGTGGCAGTACCATCGGGAAGGGTATAGGGCTTCAAAGAGGTTGTATTCCTTAGGATATTGTCCCAATGAATGTCGAGGTCTGTTCCCCAACCATTTACAATGGACCCTCCAATACAGTATGCGTTAATCATCCTATTCACTGATTACAATAGACCTACTTTTCTTTTCCATTCGATAAAGAATGCAGGAGGAACAACCTGGAGTTCTCCTTTCAGATTAATAAAAACCTGAGTGGTTTCTGCAGTAGTGCACAACTCACCCGAGGCTTCATGGAACAATTGATAATTAAAAATAATTTTTGCAGCCTGCGTATCTATGAAGGTGGAAATGACCTTTACGGTGTCGCCATATCTAAGCGGCTTTTTGTATTTAATATTTATATCCACAACCGGAATCTGAAATCCTTGTGAAGCAATAGTCAGATAATCGATATTGTGTTTTAAGCCGAACTTCTCTCTAGCATCCTCAAGATATTGAATGTAGTTACCATGCCAGACAATACCCATGGAATCGACTTCATTAAACCTTACTGGCAGGGAGTGCTCGCTCGTGATTGTTTTACCGGTTGTTCCAGGCATAAATGAAATTTATGGGTAAAGGTATTAAATTTTGAAAAAGGTGACAGATTGGGCGGATCATTCTTTATAGTGAAAGTTAAATAAATTAAACAGCCTCATTGTATTTCCGATCAACTGTTATGTAATAGATAGGTTATCTTTTTGCGATCTCGTACATCAATATAGCAGTGGCCATACCGACGTTGAGTGATTCGGCGCGGTTGGTAGATGATTCATCAATTCTTACCATACTGTCCAGTTTTTGTACAAGGTACGGTGTGATACCATTGGATTCATTGCCCACAAATAAAGTACCTGTTGGTGGAAATTTGAATTCTGCAAGCGATTTTCCATCCAAAGTGGCACCAACCCACGGACGAGGTAAAGTATCCATCGATGACTCATCCATCTCCCGGCAAAATACTCTGAAGAAACTTCCCATGGTAGCCTGGATCAACTTAGGATGGAAAAGATCAATACTTCCCGGTGAAAAGAAAACTTTCTTAAAGCCAAACCATTCGGCTGTCCTTATGATGGTGCCTGCATTGCCTGGATCCCTGACATCGTCGAGGTATAATACGTATTTATCACAATCCGGTTCGTCACTTCCCAGATATCCGGCCATACTACAAATTGCGATGATGCCAGGCGGTGTGGACATTGAGGAAACTTTGGACATCGTTTCATCCTCAGCCCGAAAAATATTAAAATTATCTAATGCTGAATAATCTGTTGCCATGCTCTTTCTGATAATCAATTCCTTAACAAGATGAGGAGCAGATGTAATTAATTCACTGACACTTTTCTCTCCTTCAACAGTAAATAATTGATACTTTTGTCTAAATTTTTTCAAATGAAGCGACGATAAGATCTTCGCATGATTTTTAGTAAGTAATTCATTGAACATTAACTAGTACGCTTGTATCGGTTTGTCTGCAAATATATCTTTTTTTTGATGACTTTGTCATCAGCTTTACTCATGAGTAGTTGCAATGTATCCCGGTTTTTAAGTGCTCATCAGGTTCTTTTGACAAAGGAAACAGTCGTTGTGGAAGGTGAATTTAAAGGAGGGGAGAATACCAGGTTGAAGGAGGGGCTTGTGTACCTGACAAATACAGTTCCTTTTAAGCGTGAAGCAGTATATTCCTACTTTAAAAATCAGGGAAAAATAGATTCGGCAGGAGGGGTCAAACGGTTTTTTTACAACATCATTTCTCAGGAGCCTGTATATTTTGACTCAGCTCAAATCGAAAAAACGAAGAATAACCTGACCAATTACCTCAAGAAGGAAGGCTATTTCGATGCAGAAGTGAGATATACGACATCGATTAAGGGAAAATATGGCAAGGTTGAGTACACCGCAATACCCAAACAACAGTATTTCTTTCGCGATGTCACTTATGAGATCAGGGAGCCGGAAATTTCTATTTTTCTAAGTGATTCCTGGAATAAATCTGTCCTGAAGAGAGGAAAGGTGGTGTCCGACCTCAATTACCAATTAGAAAAAAACAGAATATCCGACATTCTTTTCAACAATGGATACTATTTTTTTGATCCGAGCCTTATCGGTCCCTTGATTGCAGACAGTATCGGCCACGAGGTCAATGTGGCATTCAGAATGAATGAGACGGACGACAGGAAGGTTGTCCAAAGATATAAGATTGGAAGGGTCAATATACATAGTGACTTTGATCAGAACTACAGTAAATTGTATAATCTCGATACAACCATCAATAATTACCGCTTCTTGCAGATAAGTCCCAAGTTTCGGGTTAAGCCGTCCACTATTCTGAGATACATTTATTTGAAGAGTGGTGATTATTATTCCAAAGCTAATTTTACCAGAACTTACCGGCAATTGAACCGTCTTGGGCTTTTTCGTTATATCAATGTCAATCAGACGATTGATGACATTGATACAACATTGCTCAATGTAGATCTATATCTCCCGCCTGCCAAAACGCTTGATATATCTTACAACCTGGATTTCGGCTATGTCAACTTAAGAACTTCTGCCGTTGCTATTCCTGCGACAATTTTAGGGCAGGTAGGAGCATCCGTCATTAAAAGAAACCTGTTCAATGGAGGCGAAGCTCTCCGGACAAATGCCAGTGCAGGATATGAGACAAGTTTCAATAAAGCTGTAAACAGAATAGATCTCAAATTGCACAATAGTCTGTCCTTTCCACGGTTCATGGACTTTTTGGGGATAGTTTCCGGGTTGAAGAGGGTCAAAACAAGTAAAGGCCCTCTATTGCCAAAGAGTTTTATTGAAACGCTTGAAGATCGGGTGACTACCAACATTACCATGGATTTTGAATACAATAATTTCAAAGATTGGTATAAGTATTACAATTTAAATGGTTCTTATGGATTTGATGTTATCCAGGACAACGAGCATCAATACAGATGGAATCATCTGGGTATCAATTATTTCAAGCCAACAGTGTTCAGCCTTTATAGTCAGGTCCTTGAGAATAATTATTTTTTAAAACAGAGCTTTGAAAATCCTCGTTTATTCACAGGGTTATTGTTCAGGGATCTTTCCTTCATCTATAAGACAGCTGATGACAATTATGGTCAGAACAGGAAATTTTATGTCAATGCAGAGTTGTCCGGATTTGAAATCAACCTGATTAACCGCTTGATTAGCCCTTCAACCAATTGGAAACTGTTTGACAATGTCGAGTTTTCCAAGTTTTTTAAAATTTATACCGAGGTATCTTCGACAAAAGTGTTGTTTGGCCGGGTTTTAGGGGCAGCCAAGATCGGACTGGGTGTTAGTCATTCATTTGGGAGCAGTACGACAGTGCCATATTTGAAACAATTTGAGATTGGTGGACCTTTCAGTTTACGGGCATTTCCCATCCGAAAGATTGGGCCGGGAAGTTACATTGATCCGGTGCAGCAGGAAAAATTTCCCAATGGACCATATTATCAGACCGGGGATATGAAAATAGAATATTTGTCTGAATTAAGATTTCCGTTATTTTATATTTTTAAAGGTGCAATTTTTTTGGATGCCGGCAATATTTGGTCTATCAGCAAAAGCGATGACAACAGACCGGGATCTCGTTTTCGCTTCAAAGACAAGCCATGGAATCAACTTGCGGTCGGAACAGGAGTGGGTTTGAGGCTTGACCTGAGTTTTTTTGTACTAAGATTGGACATGGGGTCTGCCTTAAAGTATCCTTATAAGATTAACGGTAGCTATAATCCCTATTCTTCCTTTAAGGACAGGCTTAGGAATCTGGAATATAACCTTGCCCTGAATTATCCGTTCTAAAATAGAAAGCCAAATCCTGCCTTGATGTTGTAGTTTTTGCCGAATTCAAGTGGCAGGCCACCATTTAAATTGTAATAAGCTCCGGCATTGATCCCAAATGCAAACCAATCAGCAATTGGAATCCTAATGCATGAATTGAGACCTAAACCAACTTCCTGAAATACATCATGATAGTCCTTCAGAGTGACTCCAATATGGTCACTCATGTTGTCCAGCCGACCCCAGCCTGCATTGTAACTTACGAATAATTCCGGTGCGGAGAATTTGGTGGCATAAAGTCTTCTGATGGCTTGTTGTAGGAATATATGTAAATACCTGGTGCTGAAGTAATGATTGGGAGGCATTGTCTGAAGCGAATAAGGTGTGCTGATGGTCATAGAAAGAATCCTGGCTCCCGGTGCGTTGAATAGTTTGAAGATGGGTGGGCGTCCCATAATAAATCCTCCCTGGATGGTAAGGCTGGTGTTCCCGATGATCGCCCATCTGAAAATTTTATTAAAATTGGCTTCAATGGCTCCATAACTGAAATTACCGCCTGCTATTCCCTTTAATCCGGATTTTACAATGACATTGAAGATGGGATAAGATGGGTTTCTTACAATAAAGTAAGTATTGAAAAAGTTGATCTGTCTGCCTTTGATATATTGATAGGAGGCTGATATTTCACTATTTATATACTCGCCGGATTCTCCGGGATTTATTCCTTTAAAATCGTATTCAAAATATGGATCAATGGTTTCTCTTGTGGTCGCCAGTTTTATGCTATGTGAAGCACTTGTTTTGAAATAGCTGAATTCATGTTTATCGAGTTCGACAAACAAATTACTATAATATTGATTAAACCATTGATTTCTGAATCTGAACAATCTGTTACCTTCAACATCTTTGTTCCAGGTATATTTGATGTTACTGGTTCTTAATTTGTCAAAGTACCAGGCAACCGATCCACCGTATTTCAGGGCATTGTCGTGTGTACCATATGCAAAGTATGCTTCCAAACCCAGGTGGGGCATAAGTTTCATGCTTGAATGGACGCTGAGTCCGAACCTGTTCCCTTCAAATAAATTTTTCCTGTAAATAGATAACATGTCGATTGCTAATGGGCCTATCGGTAACTGACCATTCAGGATTAGTTGCATATTCTGCAATATATATCCGGATGGTCCGCTTCGCAACAACACATCTCCAAATACATAAGCTGTACTATCTTGCCTGTTCAATGGCATCATCCGCATACTGTCAATGCTTGGCAGGGCTCCTGTCTGGTATTCTGTTTTATTGATTTTAGAGGGTTCAATGGGGATGGGCAGAAAGGTGATCTTATCAAAAATATTCGTCTGTTTAACCAAAAAGGGATGTTCCTTCCCAAAGGCTGAGGGTAACTTGACTTCAGTGATGAATTTATAAGGGAACCATTGGTTGTTGACACGCCAATACTCCTGATATAATACAAATGGATACAAATCCATAAAGGTGTTCTTCATGGTGATTTTTTGAACTGCCCAGTCATTGGCCGATATGATGATCATTCCTTTGAAGCAATTATAGCCTGAATTCCTTGGCCAATAATCAATTTTGTACAATGTGTCATTGGCTTCCTCATAGACTTTGTCGAGGTTAAAATGATACTTTAACCAGCTAAGAGGTGAAATGGGGTTGACAAAGTCTTTATTGAAGATGGAAATATAATCTCTATAAAAATTGAGGCTCTGTACATCTTCCGGGAGGATTACAAACTTTTCATCCCGAAGGCCTGACATCTTAGAGGTAATCACTTTTTCATACATCTTTTGTTTCCTTTCGTATTGCCGTTCGATTATTGATTCGGATATGAAGAGAGATGCAGGATATCGGAATATTTCCCCGAATTGTTTGATATCCAAAGAGTCGGCGGAAGTATCAAATCCGATGGTATTCCTTGAGTAAATCCTGCATTGATAATAGTCCAGATTAAGAATATTATGATCATTCCGACGTTTCAAAACCTTTTTTATCAGGGCGATGGCCGGACCATCATCGGCAATTATTACAGCTTCCTTTAGCATGGAGGTGGCAGGATAGAGGCGATACTCTTTATTAGGCAGAAATATGGCTTCCAGCGTGTCATAACCTATATATCTTATGATAATGGTATCACCAGCTACTGTATGAGCCAGATTGAAGTTTCCGTTGATATCGGATACCGTATAGATGTCCGGATTATGTTTGCTTACAATTGTACAAAATGGGAGGCCATCTCCACTTTCTGCATCGATTGCCCTGTTCTGACTGTATAATAACAACCCATGCAGCATTAACAATAACATTACATTATATCTTACGATACAATTAAATAGTGTATTTTTGGGCGTGGTCAAATTCCTTTGTTATAAATATTGGATTTTGGCAAATATATTTATCAAATAATGATTTAAAGATTATAAAACTCGAACATTAAAAATTAAGTTCCCGTGTACTACATAAAACGTCTATTCTTTCTGACATTATTATCAGTTACATTTATTACGGCTAATGCGCAGCAAAATCAGCAAGTTTCACAGATTAATGCAGTCAACAACTATATCTCATTTGCCAACGAAAGTGACCATGGGCTTTTGATTATCCACCGATTATTGGAATTATATAATCAGGAGATGAACAAATTGGTCAATCTTCCTCATTATCGACTGAATGTGTTTTCAAATGCTGATTTTCCGGAAAATATCTTTGAAGATAAAAGTGGATCATTTTACCGGGTCAGTCCAAATGAGCTTTATGCAAAAGCGCTGAAAGAATCTTCCGCATTATCTCCAAAATTTTCCTCTAAGGCTAATGAGATCATAGGCAATATGAAGAGGATATTGGATGATTTGGAGAAAGAGCGATACAGTATCGGAACACTTGTGGCTAATACTGATCTGAATAGAATTTCCAACCTGAAGAATGTCTATGCAGCTTTGGATGCATGTGTGGTCAAATTCGATTCTTATGAAGCCGAGAGAAAGGAATTGGCGGCTCTGATTGCCAGGATGGGCCCTGCGACCAGGAAGAATGATTCGTTCTACAAGGCATTTGTCGGACCATACAATGAATATTTGCAGGATCTGCACCAAATGTTTAATCTGCTAAGGTTAGAGAATACAGCGGAGGCAGTCAAAGCCGGACAGCCCTTGTTGAAATCAGCAAAGAAATTGTCTAAAGAATTAGAGGATGTCGAGATTGGCAAATTAACTAAACCACAAGGGCTTGTTGTGGACGAATTAAAGATAGTCCTCAGAAAGCAAATTTCCAATTTGGAAAAATTTATATCTAACCCGACACCGCCGGAGGAGTATGAGTTGTATGGTTCATCTTATTATTTTTACAACATTCAGTTAGCCGGTACGACCAATAAGTATGGCACCGGTGTTGTGGATCGGGGTAATGAATGGATAAAGGCCAATGGTGGCAATTATATATACGGCTTTGAAAGACCGCATTTTTATAAGGTTATCAGGCCGGCAGCTATTCAGGAGGAAGAAAAGAAAGTTGCAGTCGAACATGCCCCGGAAGTAGATGAAAATCGTAAGGTTGTGGTTGATAAAGAAAAATCAATCAGTATAGATGTCGAAAAATTGCTCATTGAAGTGTATGACAATCAAGAGTTTGATCATGATACCATCTCGCTTAAATTCAATGGGGAGTGGATTCTTCAAAAACAACTGATTACAAAAGAACCAATCCGGATTTATCTCCCTCTTGTCAAAGGGCAAGACAATTATCTGATTCTCTATGCAGACAATCTTGGTACCATTCCACCAAATACCTGTGCTATACGCTGGGTCAACGAAAAAGGTAAATATAATGAAGTCGTGTTGACATCTGATTACAACACCAGTGAGATGATTGTTATTAGAAGGAAGTAGCAGGGATGGTTATGAAAGGATCCCGGCCATTGCATGGAATAAATAGTTTAGATTGGTTTGTTAATTTGATAAATATTGGATTATGTCTTTCTTTAGAACTTTGTTTGCCGGGATGGCCGCATGGAAATGGGGTAGTGGTTGTATCGGTACAATCTTAGTTTTCCTGATCGCTTATTGGCTATTTGGACAACTTGGCTGTTGAAAATAAAAAAAGCCTTCTTAGGAAGGCTTTTTTGTTGACCGACAAGGATTCGAACCTTGACAAACAGAACCAAAATCTGTTGTGCTACCGTTACACCATCGGTCATTTTGCTATTAGCGGGGGCAAAGATAAGGAAGGAAATATATTTTGCAATACTTTTTTGTGAAAAAATTTATTGTTTTATAACCTGCTGTAACTCAGGCGTATCAATGCGGCATTGAGGTCGTAGGTTTGAATTTATTTTATAATTAAATAAATTTTAATAGAATATTGGAACATTCTTTTTCGTTTGGATATTATTGAATGCAAAATAATTGTAACTTTGTTCTCTTATTATAAAAATTGTAACCATGAATAAAAAGGATTTTTTCAATAAAATTTTTGCAGTTTTACTTCTTGCAGTTGTTGTTTTTGGATCTACATCTTGCAATCGAGGTTATGGATGTCCTTACAATACATCTGCAGGTGCCGGTATTTCGAAGATTCTGAATTTTAATTTGTTCAAATAATATTAAACGGCATACTGGCTTTACAGCTTTATGTCGCAATAAGCATATAAAAGCCGGATTGTCCGGCTTTTCTTTTTGCAATGGCAGAAGAGTTAATTATATCGGAAGACTTATCGCCAACACTTTACTCCCCGGATTTTAATGCCCATTACCATTCTCTGCATGGAGCCATGACTGAGACGATGGTTGTATTCATTGATGCAGGGCTGAATTTTAAGTTGAAGGAGAAGGCGCATATTAATATCTTGGAGATAGGATTTGGCACTGGCTTGAATGCATTTGCCACCCTGCTGAATTTGCCAATGGACGCCGAGATCAATTATGTTACCCTGGAAAAATTTCCTTTATCCGGTGAAATAACCGATGACTTTATTGGTAAACTGAATCTCGATCAACAAGCAATTGCGCTATATCAAGCTATCCATGCTTGCCCATGGGGTGATTTTCAAAAGATTGTTCCTTCATTTAATTTAAAAAAGATCCGGGTCGATTTTCTCGAATTCCGCACAAATTACTTTTTTGACCTGATCTATTTTGATGCATTTGCTCCAGATACACAACCTGAACTCTGGGATGGAGAGTTGTTTGGCTACCTCTATGAAAGACTTGTAAATGGTGGCGTCCTGACAACTTATTGTGCAAAAGGAATCGTTAAAAGGAAGTTGAAGGAAATTGGGTTTATTATAGAATCCTTGCCGGGGCCTCCGGGCAAGCGGGAAATTACAAGGGCGATTAAACAGTCCTGAATCCTTAGTGCTGGATCTTGTTGGAGACAAGTGTATTGGCGTATTCTGGATTGAGGTTATTGAATCAGATTGAAGGGAAGGCAATATTTATCTGCAGTAAAATGTATTTTTCTGTTTCGGACTATTTATATTTGAGACTTTCCAATGATTGAATCATGAATAAAATTCTTATAGCCAACAGGGGCGAGATTGCCGTTAGAGTAATCAAGACGTGTAGAAAACTTGGAATCAAAAGTGTCGCAGTGTATTCAGATGCTGACAAGCTGGCACTCCACACTACGCTTGCCGATGAGGGCTATCATATCGGAAGTAATATCTTGAGTGATTCGTACTTAAACGCTGAAAAAATCATCCGTGTTGCGTTGGAGTCCGGGGCTGAAGCTATTCATCCGGGTTATGGTTTTCTGAGTGAGAATGAAGATTTTGCCCGATTGGTCAATGATGCCGGGTTGATTTTTATTGGACCCGGACCTGATGCCATTCGTACTATGGGTAACAAATTAGCTGCAAAAGAAGCCGTCAAGGCTTTCAACATTCCCATGGTTCCCGGCACTGACGGTATCGTGAAGGATAAGGCAATTGCTAAATCTGCTGCCATTGATGCCGGCTTTCCGATATTAATCAAAGCTGCTGCAGGTGGTGGTGGAAAAGGTATGCGTACTGTTTATACGGAGAGCGAGTTTGATGAAGCTTATGACAGAGCGGTTAGTGAAGCAGTGACTGCCTTCAAGGATGGTTCGGTAATGATAGAGAAATATGTTACTAAACCGAGACATATCGAGATTCAGATCATAGCAGATAATCATGGTAATGTGTGCCATCTTTTTGAGCGGGAGTGCTCCATCCAACGAAGGCATCAGAAAGTAATTGAGGAAGCTCCCAGCAGCATCCTTTCTGAGGCGATGCGCCAATCAATGGGTAGGGCTGCGTGTGATGCTGCAAGGGCTTGCAACTACAGTGGGGTAGGTACGGTAGAATTTCTGGTGGATGACGAAAAGAATTTTTACTTTTTGGAAATGAACACCAGGTTGCAGGTTGAGCATCCGGTCACAGAACTTATAACCGGTTTGGATCTTGTGGAGCAACAGATCAGGATTGCAAAAGGTGAAAAATTGTCCTTTGTTCAGGAGGATTTGAAAATCAACGGCCATGCAATTGAGCTACGATTATATGCGGAAGATTCATTCAACAATTTCTTGCCTTCGACAGGCGTACTTAATGAGTATATTGAGCCGACCGGTAAGGGTATAAGAGTGGATGCGGGATATCGGAAAGGAGATGAGATTTCAGTTTATTTCGATCCTTTAATTGCCAAATTGATTGTGTGGGGCGAGGATCGGAATCTGGCGATTCAGGTGATGAAAGCGGCGATTCAGCAATATCAGGTAAGCGGCTTACAGACAACACTTCCCTTTGGTGCTTATGTCATGAATCATCCGGCTTTTGTTACAGGCAACTTTGACACTGGCTTTGTCGATAAGTATTATAATTCTGAGGTAAAAGCGGAATTGGAAAAGAACGAAGCTATTCTTGCAGCCATTGTGGCAGAATATTTGTCGAAAAATCGACATTCGGTCAGGCCGGTTCATATTGAGAGGCCTTCAGCTTGGCGTATCAATACCTGGTAGGAAGATTCTAAAGACATTAGATTGGCACCCGGTATAACGGATGTATCTTTAATAGCTGATCATATAGAAAATAGGAAAGCGCAATCCTCAGAAATCCAAATAGATGTATAATTCTGTCAAGACATACTTATAAGTGCCTATTTTTGACAGATTCTGAGTCCCATTTATCTTAAAATGAGCTTTTCCCTTTCGGGTCCTGTAGATATGATGGAGAATGGGACGCCAAGTCTTTTTTCAATATCAGTTATAAAAACCCAGGCCTCTACCGGCAGGTTATCGGTCTCCCTAATGTTTTCAAGGGATGAGTTCCAACCCTTATATTCCTTATAAGTTAGCCGGTTGATGGTTTCCATATTAAAGGGGACCTGGTCGGTAGATTGCCCGTCAATTTCGTAGGCGATGGCAGCGTATACTTTTTCAAAACTGTTCAACACATCCAGTTTGGTCATAATCAGCTGAGTTACGCCGTTGAGTATGACACTATATTTCAGAGCAGGCAGGTCTATCCAGCCACATCTTCTGGGTCTTCCGGTGGTAGCCCCGAACTCGTGTCCTTCACTGCGCAATTTTTCACCAGTTTCATCATTCAATTCAGAAGGGAAGGGGCCTGATCCGACACGGGTACAGTAAGCCTTTGTTATACCTATCACTTCACCGATCTTATTGGGAGCAACCCCCAATCCACTACATACACCGGCTGTTATCGTGTTGGAAGAAGTGACGTAAGGGTAAGTACCATGATCGATATCCAACATAGAACCCTGTGCTCCCTCAGCAAGTATTTTTTTACCACTTTCAAGGGCGCTGTTGATATAATATTCACAATCAATCTGAGCAAGCTCTTTAATTTGACTGATGCATTCCATCCATTTATTTTCTTCGCCATCCAGATCAAAATCTACTTCATCATACTGTCTGGCTAAGGCAAGATGCTTTTCTTTTAATTTCTGATATTTACCCAAAAAGTCCGGATCGGCCAAATCTCCCATCCTTAGACCGTTTCGACCTGTTTTGTCCATGTAGGTCGGCCCGATACCTTTGAGCGTTGATCCGATTTTCTCCCTCCCTTTTGAAGATTCCGACGCAAGGTCGAGCAGACGGTGACTCGGCAATATGAGATGCGCCTTCCTGCTAATCTTCAATCGGTCTTTGTAGGCGATTCCTGCCGCTTTCAAATTGTCCAGTTCCTTAACCAGCGTTATCGGATCGATTACCACACCGTTGCCGATAATATTGATGATGTTTTTTCTGAAAATACCGCTAGGAACCGTATGCAAAACGAATTTATTGCCATCAATCTTGAGCGTATGACCTGCATTCGGCCCCCCCTGAAACCTGCATACAATATCATATTGTTCTGCGAGGTAGTCGACTATCTTTCCCTTACCTTCATCTCCCCACTGCAGACCTATGATTACATCAATATATTTACCGGACATGTCTCATGTTTATTATGGACAAAAATAACAAATATTATTACTTTTCATCAACTTATGTTATACGGATTGCAATACGGGGTAAGTTGATATATATATCATTTACTGAATATATATAGATACTTATTTAACAGGTAGTTGGATTTATTTTTCCGGAATCGGCTTTTTACTGCGCCAGGTTACGAAATAAAATCCTAAAGCTCCTGTCAAAAACAGGATAAAGGCTATTATTTCAGCCTGGGAGGCTTTGAATGCGCCAAAGTCGAAGGTATCGTTGACCCGGATTTTTTCAATAAAGAACCGCTCGATTCCGTTGAGCATACAATAAAGAAAGAATAATTGGCCGGATATGACCAACTTCTTCCTCAATGACCAAAGAATTCCGAAAATTACAAAAGCAAAAAATGTCTCATAGATAGGAGTAGGAAATACACCCTGAGACAATTCCATACAGTATTTTCCGGCACATTCAGCCATTTTAATTCCTTCTTCGGCTACATTTCTTGGGTAAGTCTGAGACCAGAGCCAGTCAGGAAGAATAAACCAATCCGGTTTTGGACCGGCTACAATACCCCAATCTCCATCACCGCTCAGTTGACATCCGATACGCCCCACACCATATCCGATCATCAGCGAAGGGGCAGTCGCATCACACATATCAAGCACTTTAATGCCCATTCGTTTGACATATCGTGAAACCACAATAAAAGCAATGATTAGTCCACCATAGATAGCAAGACCACTTCCGGAGAAAAGTGTATGTATCGGATCTCTGAGAAAAGACTTTATTGAATCAATGCTTTCAAATATTGCAAAAATTTTAGCACCCAGAACTCCTGATATTGCAGCGATGATTGTGATATCGCCGACCTTCTCATGTGGCCACATTTTGGTGGTTTTACCATCTTTTTTCACTGTAAGCTGATGGAGAGAACCCTCGTTTTCCCTTCTTTTGAATTCCAAACTCAAAAAATAGGAACTGCATAGAATTGCAATTGCCAGCAAAAGGCCAAACATTTTGATGAGCGATAACCAGTTATCTGGTGTCGTGCCAAATAAGTCATGAAAAACGTAGGATAAATCCGGATACATAGTTATTGTTTTTAATCGTCAGAACGTCCTCGAGTCGTCCATTAAATTGTAAAGGTCAATAAAATTTATGATTTCCTTAATCCATATATTGTAATATTTTTCCAACTTTGGCGATAATAATTCTGTAGGGTTATTCCGATGGGAATTACTCTTTCTGATTAAATACCAGATATTGAACGAAAATAATATTATGGTTATTGATAATGTGTTTTAAAACCAATCCTATGAGATACACAGTTATATTGCTTGTGGTGATGGTCCTGACATCAGCCTGTAATCCTGCGAAGAAAGCCAAGGTACATGAGACCGTTGTCGTCGTGCCTCCCTCCAGGGATACCGTGTTGATTGAGCATGAGCCTGAAAAAGTCAACAGGTCTGATTCTGCACAGATCCGAAGTCTGGTGGAAGGGATCAATATGGATTTTCAGTCCGCCTTATTGACCGGGAGCATGGTTTTTGAAAACACCACCGATAGGTATAATTTCAATTTCAATATCCGGATGGTAAAGGATAGTGTAATATGGATGCAATTAAAGAAGATAGGACTTGAAGGCGCCAGGATGCTTATCAGAAGGGATTCCTTATTTTTGGTTGATAGAATTCATCGGACTTATTTAAAGAAAAGTTGGAACGAAATCAGGACCCAATTAAACGGTCCTGTTGATTTTGATGCACTCTATTCAATATTGACCGGAAATGTTGAGTATTTCGACAAAGGCATGGATACCCTGAAGACTTCCGAAAATATGAAATGGATATATTCCGGTGATGGGAATAACAGGACTGTAATTGGTATAAATGCCGTCTTCAATACTTTGGTCTCATATATGGTTCAGGATTTGAGAAAAGACAATTTGATAAGAATTGGCTTAGCAAATCATAAAATATTATATGATAAAAAATATTTTTCTTACCTTCGTGATTTAGAGATATTTTCAAATAATGCAAAACTACTATATATCAACTTCTCGTTCGATGATGTCAGAAGAAATGCCGTATTCAATCTCCCGTTTGAAATTCCATCGTCCTACAAACCCATGGAAATGTAGCATTTCAAAAATCTTCCTTTGTATTTTCTTGCTGATTGGAGTAGATCAGGTAATTGCCCAGAATACTTCGGAGCTTGAGAAAAAAAAGAAGAAAGTCGAACAAAATATCAAACACACGCAGGATAAGCTACAGAAAACCAAGGAGAGTAAAGCGTCCACCCTTAAAGACTACAATGAGATTCAAAATAAAATTGATTCCAGGAAAAATATAATCTCCGGATTTCAGAGTGAGATTCTAACCCTGCAGTCATCCTTACAATCAAAGGTCCGGGATATATCATTATTGGAAGAAAGAATTGATAAACTGAAATCAGAATATGGCAGGATTATGCGAAGTGCCTACAAGGCTTCTCTGCTTACTAATGAATGGATGTTAATACTTTCGTCCAACAGTATGAACCAGGCATTCAACAGATGGATGTATCTCCGAAAAATCAAGAAAGATCGAAAAGCAAAGGCGAACACCATTATTGCAAAACAATTGGAATTGGAGACTGAACTGGCTAATCTTGAGAATATCAGGTCAGGTAAGCAGGTATTGTTAAATAAGGAACAGAAACAATCTACTTTACTATTAAATGATTTGAATAAAAAGAATCAGTTGATTGCCAGTCTGAATGCCGATGAAAAGAAACTAATCAAAACCCTCAATCGTCAGAAAAAGGAACAGCAAGCAATTACCAGGGAAATTGAAAATGTCATCCGGAAAGAAAAAGCTAGAAAGGAAAAAGAAGCTCGGGAAAAAGCAGAGCGTGAAAGAAAAAAGGAAGCTGAAAGATTAGCAGCAGAAGAGGCCAAAAGGAATGCCGGCAAGAAGAATGAATCGGCGGATGCTTCGGATATATCTTCTGAAGAAAAATCATCAGAAATTGCAGAAAAGAAAGTTTCGGCCAAAGTAAAAGAGAAAAAAGCAATTGTGGTTACCGAAACACCTGAAAGCGCGGCCTTGTCTTCCGATTTTCAATCCAATAGGGGGCGCCTTCCCTGGCCTGTAAAACGAGGTGTTATCATCCGAGGATTTGGTACACAAGCTCATCCTGAACTCAGTCACGTTACGATACAAAACAATGGTATTGACATCAAGACAGATCCTGATGCAGCGGTAGAAGCCGTGTTTAATGGAGAAGTCGTACACATCGCCTTTCTGTCAGGCTATAAGAATACAGTTATGGTCAATCATGGCAAGTATTATACCATCTATTCCAATTTAGAATCAGTAGGAGTCAGCAGAGGCCAAAAAGTGAAGAAAGGTGACGTTATCGGACGTGCAGCTCACAATGCCGATTCAGGAAACACGGAAGTTCACTTTGAGTTGTGGAGCAAACAAAGCCCTCTGAATCCTTCTCTTTGGTTAAAAAGATAATTTTTTTTCCTTTATAATGCCCATCATCATCATGACCCAGCCTGTGATGAAGGAGAGCCCTCCCAATGGTGTTATTGGTCCGAGTATCGCAAGCGAGTTGAGGCCTGTGGCTTCTCTTGTGGATAATAAGTATAATGAGCCTGAAAACAGTAATATACCAAGGAGAAAGGCATAGCTACCAATTTTGAACATTTTGTTGCCGCTCAATTGGTGTAGAATTCCACAACCAATAATAGCTAAAACGTGAAAGAACTGATAGCTCACAGCTGTTTTGTATACTTCGATATTAGCTTCTGATATAAGTGGTTTGAGACCATGTGCTCCGAATGCGCCCAAAATAACGGTCAATCCGCCCAGTGCGGATGTAATGACTAAGATTTTTTTCATTTAGTTTTCGAGTATTTGTCCGGAAAGATAATTTAATTGTAATTCATTCAATTTAGCCTGGTACAGGACATCAATGTATCTGAAGTTTGCATCCGTATACGATTGTTGAATTTGTTTAAACTCAAACCCATCGGTCAGTCCTGACTGGAATCGTGAAAACCCTATTTTAATATTTTCATCAGCGTTCAGGACATTAGCCTTTTGTATTTCCAACAATTTCATCGCATTTTTGTAGTTGTTGTAATATCGGTCAAGCTCTGTTGTGAGATTTAAAACAAGACCCTCTTGCTGGATTTCAACTTGTTTGGTTGTAAGTTCTGCATTTTTGATCTGCGTCTTGATGGCTTTTCCGTCATAGATTGGCACATTTAAGGTTACTCCACCGGCAATACCATTGGATGAATTAACCCTGAAAAATCCGCCTCCATTATCTGATCTGGAAAATGAATAGCCTAATGATGCATTAAGTGATGGTTTCCACATACCTTTTACATCTTGCAATTTGTTGATTGACAGGTTGTAGTTGATTTTATTCCGTATGATTTCGGTGTGTTGACTAAGCATGGACCTGCGTATTTCCTCCTTATCGATGGATTGTATTGAAAAAATAGAATCTGTGATTTCAGGTCTATTATCCAAAGGAAGATTCATCAATGCATTCATTTGAACATAGATATTGTCCAAATCATTTTTATACATTTCGATTTCGGAAGCATACTGGTTTCTGTCAACCTCGGCCTGGAGAACATCGACTTTATTTCCCTTTCCAATATCCAGTTTGTTTGTTGCCAATTGCAATCGTTGGTCAGCATAAGAGATTGCTTTTTCGGTTGCATTTATCAATTGATTTTGGCGGATTGCCTGATAATAAAGAGATCTGATTTGGAAGATCAATTGCTCAGCCAGTTCTCTTTGATTCAGATTAGCCTGATCGATCAGAATCTTATAGCGCTCATACAGATTTTTATTCCGGCCACCGTTATATAGTGCCATATTAGCAAAGATACCTGCATTGACCGAGTTGTTGACCCGGAAACCATTTTTATTGACAGTCGTTGCAGACTCTGTAATATTTGATGTCATAGAGATATTATCACCTGCAGTTAATCCAATAGATGGAGTTAAACCGGCCAGGCCTTTGTTGAGATTGTTTTCCGCAATCTGGATGTTTAACTCGTCTGCTTTCTTTGACAAATTGGCTTCCAATACCCTTACTTCATATTCCTTTAGTTTTGAAGAATGCTGGCTATGGCTAAAGCCCGGAAGCAAGATCACAAATAGTACTATCCATAAAATCGAAATATCTACTTGTATTCTTGTGATATCAATGATCTTAGGAAATAACATTTTCCTGTAGTTCATGGGATTCTTTGCTATGGTCAACAACATATGGTTTTTTTCGTGAAAAATAGGAATATAGAGCCGGGATTACAAAGAGTGTCAGGATGAGTGAAAACAAAATCCCTCCAACGATAACGACACCTAAGCCTTTTCTGCTGACAGCGCCTGCTCCGAAGGCAACCGCGATTGGGAGTGCACCTAAGGCTGTCGCCAGACTGGTCATGATGATAGGCCTCAGCCTTGCTGTTGCTCCTTCGATGATGGCGTCCATCTTACTGTTACCGCGCTCCCGGATTTGATTGGCAAACTCTACAATCAGGATACCGTTTTTCGTAACTAAGCCGATGAGCATGATAATTCCAATTTGACTGAAGATATTCATCGTCTGGTTGAAGTACCAAAGAGAAAAAACGGCACCAGCAAAAGCGAGCGGTACTGTGAACATGATGATGAAAGGGTCAATGAAACTTTCGAATTGTGCTGCTAATATTAGGAAAACCAATATCAAGGCCAGGACCAGGGCAAACATAATATTGGACGAAGATTCGGCGTAATCTCTGGAGGCACCGCTTAGATCAGTCGAGAATGATTCATCCAACACCTGATCGGCAATCTTGTCCATGGCCTGGATACCTTCAGCAATAGTCTTTCCCGGGGCGAGTCCTGCCGATATCGTTGCTGACTGATAGAGATTGTGGTGGTATAGCTGGGGCGGGCTACTCAGCTCTTCTACTTTGACGACATTATCCAATTGGACGATCTGTCCTGAACTTGTTTTGAGGTAAAGTGATTTCAGGTCCAAAGGAGCATCCCGGTTGATACGGTCAAACTGACCGATTACTGAATATTGTTTTCCATTCTGGATATAGTATCCATATCGTTGTCCTGAAAATGCTAATTGTAATACCTGTGCAACATCGCCAACAGAAATACCCATAGTTTTGGCTTTCTCCCGATCGATCGTCACATTCAGTTCCGGCTTGTTGAATTTCAGGTTGATATCATTTCCCTGAAAGGTAGGTTCTGCATTTACTTTGTTGAGGAATTCAGGTATTATGGCTTCCAGCTTTTCAAAATTAGGTGCCTGAATGATGAATGATACAGGCAGGCCGCCACGGGGTCCACCGCCTGCGGAAATTGTTTGGTCCTGCATGACAAAGACTTTGGCATTGGTGAAGCGTTTTACAAGCCGATTGACATGATCTACGACTTGTTGCTGAGTCCGGATTCTGAATTGTGGTTCTACAAGTCTGATCCTAACAAAACCGGTGTTGGGAGCGCCGCTACCCATAAATCCCGGTGCTGTCACCGATAAGGCTACGTCCAACTCCGGAATTGAATCCTGCAGTGTAGAGACGATTGATTTGATTATTTCGTCCGTAAATTCAAACGATGATCCTTCAGGAGCTGTAACTGATAGCCGAAACATACTTCTGTCCTCAAGGGGAGCCAGTTCACTTTTTAATCTGCCCATATAGAAATAAATCATGCCGATAGCTCCAAGGATAATTACAAACGACCACCATCTCACCTTCAGAAAACTT
>Ga0116142_10000572_pt1 | contig 48521 bp, 34 predicted proteins | sample AD_UKC033_MetaG_FD_89785 | JGI IMG/M metagenome (GOLD analysis project Ga0116142, IMG submission 89785) | Active sludge microbial communities of municipal wastewater-treating anaerobic digesters from USA - AD_UKC033_MetaG | ecosystem: Engineered > Bioreactor > Anaerobic > Digestate | place: USA... | reverse complement strand
TAATATCACCATATGCAGTAATAGCAGGAGCAGGTTTAACTTCAAGTGTTACTGTATTAGAAATAAGGCTTCCGCAATCTAATCCTGTTTGAGTTATACTACATCTGTATTGATAAACACCTGCAACAGAAATGCCTGATACAGAAAATGTTGTACTTGCGCTTCCTGAATAAATCGCACCTACAGGAGTACCGTTGCTTACGTTAACCCAAGTAGATCCATTATAATATTGCCATTGATAAATTATAGAGCCTGTACCACAAAGAACTAGAGTTATCATATCATGTGATGTTCCTCCTATACAAATATCTCCGGGATCCTCAGGTTGTAAACTGATATAAGGATCAGGTTCTACAACAACTTGTATGATATTTGAAGTAGCATCACCACAGCCTGATCCTGTCGCTGTTCTAACGCACCTGAAATAAAGAGATGATGTTATATTATTATAAGTAGGGTTTGTTGAAGTCGTCCAATTTGTCCAAGTAGTGCCGTTAGTAGAATATTGCCATTGATTAGTAACTGTTCCGGTACCTCCGCTATTTGTTTGAACAAAACTAATATTTGCGCCCGAACAAACTGAAAACATCCCTGTAGTACCGTTAGCAGTAATACTGATATTAGGATCAGGTACAACAGTTACAGTATATTGAACACAATTTGTTGAATTGCAAATTCCTTCAGCTCTTACAAAATATGTAGTTGTCGTTGCCGGACTTACTGTTATACTTGTTCCATTACCAACAGCTGTCCCACCACAAGAGCCAGAATACCATTGCCATGTTGCACCGGTACCTAACGATCCTCCATTAAGAGTTAATGTCGACGATCCTCCTGCACATATTGTTGAATTTGTACCAGATATAGAACTTGCAGCAGTAGAAGGAGTGTTAATAACTACCTGCACTGTTGCACAGCCGGTAGTATTACATGTGCCTTCTGCCCTTACAAAATATGTAGTGTTTGTCGCGGGAGATACTGTAATAAAATCCCCAGTACTGATATATGTACCACCGCACGAACCGGAATACCACTTCCAACTTGCCCCACTTCCTAAAGTTCCTCCGGAACGTTCTAGTTTAACACTATTACCGGGACAAATACTTACAGACCCCGGAACATATACTGTTACACTAACACAAGGCGTGGTATTACATGTACCTACTGCTCTAACATAAAAAGTAGTAGTAGCAGTGAGAGCTCCAGTATTTATTGTAGCACCAGTTCCAACCGTAGTTCCTCCACAACTACCTGTATACCAAACCCATTGAGCATTAGTACCAAGCGTGCCTCCAACTACACTTAAATTACTATTGCCTCCTGAAACTATTGTACCGGGAACAGCAGTCGCCGATGTAGCAGTTAAAGAATTTGACTGAACAGTTACTAATTGGCTTATACATGCTGTTGGGCTACAACTTCCTTCAGCGCGAACATAATACGTTGTGTTAGCTCCAGGAGAAACGCTAATGCTGGATCCAACTCCAACATAAGTACCACCACAACTTCCTGAATACCAAACCCAACTAGCACCTGCCCCTAGAGAACCTCCATTAACTGTTAAAGTAGTAGAAGTTCCTGGGCAAACTGTGAATACCCCTGTTATTGAAGTTGCTGCCGTAGAACCTGTAGATAATGAAACAGTGATATTTGAATCAGTGTAATCACCACTTGCACAAGCACTACATTTCATTCTAAGAGTAAATGTGGTATTTGCAGTAATAGATGTGTTTATTGAAATATAACTAGAGTTATAAACTGGAGTTGCACTAGCAAATGATGCACCATTCCACCATAAGTTAGTAGTGCAGTTTTTCCAAGCATATTGCCAACTTCCGCATGCACATCCGCCACCCTCATGATGATATTTTGTAAGATTAAGGGGCGCTCCGGAACATACTGAAGGATTTGAAGTTCCATTTCCATAGGCGACTAATGTAGTAGGTCCTTGACAGCACGGAATATAATTAATTTTTAATATTACGTTACTAGTATATACAACACCCCTATCATCAGTATACCAGCCCCATTCTTCACCCCATTCCTGCAACCCAAGACAAAACCAATTACCTGCAAGTTTACCTTCAACATCACTGCATGCAGTTGCACCTAAATTATAGTAGCCATAAGTCGTCCATCCTTCACCTTTGGAAACATAGTCGTATGAAAAATAAGCCAAATAATTATCTGAACCTGCATCTGTGTTAGTTCCAATATTTGCTATTAAATCATGATTTTTGCAATCACGAGCTCCGGCGGTAGAAACATAATCATAAGCAGCTACACGTAAAGTAAGTTGTTTGACATCTGCATAACTGTTATGACTATCGAATTCTCCATAACCACTACTAGTAACATAAGTCCATAAACCTACATACGTTACATCAGAACCGTCCGGAATACTTGTTATGTCAAATTGGTATGATGCTCGATGGTATTCATCAAACCAATCGCTGTCCTGCCCTACAGGACTAAGATACCCTAGTTGAACACCTGTGTCAATAAAATTGTATGGAGCATCTCCATCGTTATTATATTCAGCATGCCATCCATAATAAGTCATTGGAGGTGAATAAGTGTCTTTTGTCGGATTAGAAGTTAACAATGCAATTATTTCTGGACTGATAGGTTCTGTTAAATCAATGTCTATCCATTCCTCTGTTGATGGAGAATAGTAAGATGTCGGTACTATTGTCATAAAAGCAGTAACAGAACCATCACTATTTAAATAGTGTCGTGCATAAGGAGTTCTGTTTTCTAATATTTCTGGTTTATCATCGAAAGTGTATTTTATTGGTATTATGGGGCCGGCTTCCCTAAATACAAGTCTGTGTATATAATATCCCGGATATTCTTCAGATGTTGATATTCTTTCGTCGCTAAATCTGGCATAATAGTTAGCCTCAGTCATAAAAACGCATACACTTGTTGAATTAATTATAATTATCGAATCAACTCCTGTAATATGTTTTAATGAATCTGCAATTTCTTTTATATTCGGAAGTATTTGAACTTCTTGATAGTAAAAACCTTTATATTTATCTAAATCAAGACTATTTGAGTTATATTTTCTACAAAGTTTTTCAGGACTCATATATATTTTATAATAATCCTTGCCATAAAAATTTACTATCTCAACAAAATCCGGTTCAATGTTTCCGTTTATTTCAAAAACACTACTGTCTTGTTCTTGGGAATAATTAGTGTCTCTTTTTAATGTTGAGTGTTGAGAATTTGCACTATATGAAAAGGCATATACAAGAATATACACGAGAAAAATCACTCTCGTAGTAAGTATCTTATTATATATTTGTTGCCTGTTTTTCATATTTTTTAAGGAATAATAGTTGTTACTATTGATGTCGGTGCTGTTGAAGCTGAATTTACTGTAATAGTAATACTCGCGCAGCCGGTAGTATTTGAACATGGACTATTACCAACTCTTCTTACATAATAAGTGGTTGTTGTAACAGGGCTTATATTACTTAGTGATATTCCTGTTCCTAATACAGACCCGCTGCCGCAACCTCCTGCATACCATTGATAAGTACATCCTGAACCTGTAGATCCACCGCTAGCCGTTAGAGTTCTTAATTCACCAAGGCAAATAGATGAACCCCCTCCAGTAACTGATATTCCAGTTGGTGCAGTTGGGGGTGTACTAACTGTTATAGTAACTGAAGCTACTCCAGTATAAATACCTGATCCAGAAGGATTCCCGCCTTTAACATAATATCTAAGGTAATAAGTTGTAGTAGCGCCAGGAGATACCGTTACAGAATAAGCATCAGCACTAACCTGTGTTCCGCCGCTTGTTGTACCCCATTGGATATCAATAAAATCATCATTAGCAGCTAGATTAGATGCAGTTAAAGTTACCGATGTTCCCGAACAGATAGAAGTTGCAGATGCTGAAATAGTTGGTGTAGTAGGAATTCGTCTCCATTGAATTGTTGTGCTTGTAGAATTGGAAGTACAACTCCACTGAGATAACAATATCCTAACTGCAGTTGTTCCCGGCTGATATGCCATTAAAGATTGGTTATCTCCAGGTGGAGTATAATCATCATTATAAGATATAGATCCAGTGCATGTAGCAGAAGGATACAAGGTTAATTGAGTATCATAAGTTTCTGAAGTTGCTGTGGCTTTCCACTGATAAATATAACCAGTATTAAGAGTTGCATAATGGTATTCACTACCCCAAATGTTAGTGCTGATGGTTGTCCATGCATTAGATGTCGTTGTGAAAGTTCCGGTAGGGTAATTGCTACCACAATTAGTACATTGTCCAAATGAAAAACTAGTTGCTAAAGTTATGAGCAAGGCAATAAGATAAAAGCATTTATACAAGAATTTATTCTTAAAAAACTTCCTGAATAAAACTGGCATTTTCATTTATATGTAATATTTACTATACATAATGTCTCTACATCTCTAACATAATATAACAAAGATAATAATTAAAATAATAACTACAAATTTTTTTTTAATAATTTATGATAAAAGTTATAAACATAAGTTAAAGTTTTAACATACTTTAAGTTGTCATTAAATCACTACTTTTTTTATATTTATAAAAATCTCAAATATTTTCAAAAAAAGCATATATTTGTAAAAAAAAGTATATTAAATATTATATTTTATCATTTTATTATAATTTATTGCAGATTTTTTCCTTATAAAGACTTTGAAATGTTATAAAAATGTCGAGATATTTTTATTTATTATTGTTAATTATTACTACGATAGTTTTTATTCCGGCTTTGGATGGTGAATTTCTGAATTGGGATGATACTGTTTATGTGACAGGGAATGAAATTTTAAAAGAAGACATTGGAATCACCAGTTTTTTAAAATTATACAAATTTGATTCGAACATTTCTTTAACGCTATTCAGTTTTCAATTACAAATTAAAATTTTTGGTAGCAATCCTCAATATTTTCATTTTTTTAATATATTAATTCATCTTATAAATGTTTTTTTGGTTTTTTATCTAATAAATGTTCTTTTTAAAGATAGGAATTCAGCTTTTTGGATAGCTTTAATTTTCGCAGTGCATCCATTTAAAGTTGAATCTGTAGCCTGGATTATTCAAAGGAAAGACTTGTTATATACTATGTTCTTTTTATCTGGAATAATAACCTATGTTAGGTTTCTAAAAACTAACAAAATACTTTGGTATTTATTGACTTTAATATTTGCTTATTTATCAATTATTAGTAAAGTAGCTGCAATTAGCCTTGTTTTTGCACTTTTAAGTATCGAATACTATATTCAGAATAGAATTATGATAAAATCTATATTGTTAATCTTTATTATTGGTTTTATTCAGCTTTCTAATATCAATTCGGTATTAATTGTTTTCGTATTTATCACAATTCCTTTACTTTTAGTTAGGTATTTAAATCAAGTATCACTCCATACAAAAGTTTTTAAAAATAAAACAATCGTACGAAGAAAAATTATATATAATTTAAATCTACTATGTTCAAATAGAAGAACTTATAAGATTGTACTATTATGTTTTATACTATTTTTTGTTGTTTATTTAATTATTACATTAATTCATATATTAGCGAATAATATTGAAACAGCTGCAATTCCATTTATTTTTAAAACAATTAGATATTTTTTGCCGTTTTTAATTTTCTTTATTTTATCTACTAGAAATCAAGAGTTTTTATCGGGACTTTTTGACAGATTAATTAAGTCTCGTAAAGTAATTATTTTAGGAGTAGTCATTGCAATTAATATAATTATATCTATTTATTTTTTAGCAAAGCCTAATTTTGGGTCTGATATATTTACTTTAAAAAGCATTTTTTCGCTTAATACTCTTTTCTATTTTTCTTTTAGTTTAGTTTATTACATTGTCGGATTTGTTTTTCCATTTTATCAGAACAGCATGTATCCTTATCCTGATGATGGTCAAATAGGCTTATGGTTAAAAATTAGTCCACTAATTTTGCTGTTATTAATATTGACTGCTTTTTATTTTGTAAAAAAAATAAAGAATATTTCCTTGCGAAAAGAAATTGTTTTCGGCCTCTTATTTTTTTTAATAAATATTGCAATTGTTTTGCATATTATTCCGATTAAAGGGAGAGTTATTGTTGCCGAGAGATATACATATTTAGCATATTTAGGGTTAATTATAGTATTTGTTAGGTTTTACAAAAGTTTGATACTAGCTAAACCTAGGTCGATAAATTATTTACGTATAGGTATGCTTGTTCTAGTTAGTGCATACTCAATTCAGTCATATACACGTTCAAATATTTACAAGAATTCATATAATTTTTGGTCAGATGTTATTGAGAAAAATCCATCTAATCACTATGCTATTTATTCGATAGGATTGTATTATTATGAAAATGGTGACATAATTACAGCGCTTAATAATTATAATAAATCTATTGTTCTTAATAAAACATATTTTGAATATTATTTGAATAGAGGGGCTTGTTATTACAAACTTGATAGCCTCGACAAGGCTATTACCGATTATGATATGGCTGTTGAATTAAATCCTGATGAGTTTCTTATTTATAAGAATCGAGGAATTATATTTTTTGAAACAGGTAGTCCTAGAATGGCTTTAGAAGATTTTGAAATTGCATTATTAAAAAAGCCTAATGATAGAGAAATTTCAGAAAAATATTATATGCTTTTGGATATAATTAAGGGAATAGATGATTATTCTAAAGGAATTAAGAATAATGCTGTCGTTTCTAATTACTACTTTAATATTGGAACAAAAATGGCTATGAAGGGGAAATATTTTGAAAGTATACAATATTTTACTGAATCATTAAAATATGATGAAAATAATGTTAATTCATTGAAAAATAGAGGGAATTCATACGTTGTACTCAATAAGTTTCATGAAGCAAAAATAGACTTTGAAAAAGCAATTCTAATAAACTCAAATGATGCTGGTCTTTATATTAATTTAGGAAGTGTTTTGCATCAGCTTGGAGATACCGTTTGTGCATGTGAAAAGTGGAATCAGGCACTAGAACTGGGAAATCAAGAAGTAAAAAAGATGATTATTCAGTTTTGTAAATAAATGTTACTTTTTATTAATCCAAAATATATTCCATCCGCCATTATTTTATAACCATTTGCATTGTGATGACCGTCTTTTTCCCAGTAATAAAAGTTTATGTTGTTACTAACCCCGTTATTTACGTAATAATCATATAAATCGATACAAATAATTCCGTTGCTTCGGCAGAATTGAATAATATCCTTAAGACAATTACATTTAGTCTCAAGTTCGCAATTCGTTGGATGAGTTATGCATACAAATATACAATTGTTAGTCTTGCATATAGTTTTAAACTTCAATAGAGTTGATTCTATCGTTTTTATAGATTCATCAATTCTTATTTCACTTTCGGACTTTAAAATAAGATTTTTATCGAAGAAACATCGAAAGAATAACCTGCTTATATGGCTTGCCGCATAAATCGGTTCCCACCAAGGTGTTTTTTTTAATTTTATTCCATTGGCAGTAAACCTTTCGGTTCCACCACGAACAATTATGTCATCAATATCGGATTGATTTATACAAATTATGACAAAGTCCGGCAAATATTTCAATAATTTTTTTTCAAGGTTATAATAGTAAAAAATCGGATCACTTCCTGATAATCCTGCATTCATGAAATTTAAACGATTATTGTTAAGTTTTCTCTCTAAAAATTTTATCCATGTGCTATCTTTATGCGCCCCATCACCTTCAGTAAATGAATCTCCCATAACAAGAACTCTGATTATTGAGTCGGGCTTTGTTATTGTCCAATTATTATCACTATAACCTTCGTTATTAGGCACCCTTGTATACGAAAATTCTTGCGGTGATTTCAAACTTTTAATTCTGTCATTGCCATTAATGTAATAGTTTGCACAGTTATCATATATACTTTGATAGCAGAAACTTCTTTTTTCGGAATAAACTTCAACGGCCCCCGATAATCTTAAAAAAAATTCTAAAATAATTGCTGTAAATACTATAGTTGAATTGAGTAGAGTATAGTTAACTATTTTGGCTTGAGTTTTTACAAAAATTCTTATTAAAAACTCAATTAATAACCAAATTCCTAAAAGAAATATTATTGGAGTAATTAGTGTAAATGATTTTAGCCCTAATCCTGTATATGCAACAATTTGAAGTATAAAGGCAATAATAATAGCTTTGCGAAAATGCTTAACAATTATTCCAACAATTATATTTTCTCTAAACTTAAACATTGATATTCCATATAAACATTACATTTTGATTTTTATATTGCTAAACTATAAATTATTTCTGAATTAGTGTAAAAATACGGTAAGTTTTGTAATAATTATTATTTTTGTCAAAATGAAATAATTGGGTTTGATTTAATGAACATCTTAATGTTAAATTATGAGTACCCACCTTTAGGAGGAGGGGCAGGTCAGGTTACTTTGAATATTTCGAAAAGACTTGCTAAATATCATAATGTAACTGTAGTTACGGCAGCTTATCGGGAATTGCCCTGCAAAGAGGAAACAGAAGGACTTACTATTTACAGGCTAAATAGTAAAAGAAGAAATAAGATGGGGTCTAATGTTCATGAAATGATGTCGTGGATGATAAAAAGCCTCGAATTTTGTAGTGATTACCTTAAAAAGATTCAAATAGATATAATCTTCGCTCATTTTACTTTACCTGGTGGTGAAGTCGCTATGAGGCTTTCACGAAAGTTTAATATCCCGTATGTATTAATGAGTCATGGACATGACATTCCGTGGTTTTTCCCAAAACAAATGTTCTTATATCATTTAGGCTTATATTTTCGAATTAGAAAAATCTGCAGGAAATCATCTGCATTATTCTTACAAACACCAGAAATGAAAGAAAATGCTGATAACTTTACCGGAAAACATCATAAAACGAAAAACATTGTAATTCCCAATGCTTGTGATACAGACTTTTTTGCAAATTTCGAATCGCGGCAGTTTGAAAAGTTGAAAATTGTTTACACAGGGCGTTTTGTTACACAAAAACAACCATTGGCTGTCATTAAAGCTTTACAAATATTAAAAAAGCAGGGAGTTGATTTCGAGATGAGTTTTATTGGAAATGGGCCACTTTTAAATAAAATGAATAAAGCAATTGTAAATAGTAAATTGCAAGAAGTCGTTAAAATTATTGGTTGGAAAACTCTTGATGAGATAAAGGGAATTTATGGTAAATCCCATCTTTTTATTATGCCATCCAAAGCGGAGGGAATGTCAGTAGCAATCATTGAAGCAATGGCTAGTGGTTTATACGTTTTGACGAGCAAGGAGGCTAATAAATATAATTTAGTAAAGAATAGAATAAATGGATTTGTAATTAAGAGCATCTCCGCTCAAAATATTGCTGAGAAATTATTAGTCTATAATAATGAGTTCTTTTTGAAAAAAATTGATATACCTGAAAATGAAATACAGAACATTATTACAAAATATAATTGGGATAGTATTGTTGATGGTTATTTGGTTGAATTAGAGAGGATTAAAGGGGTTTAGTCGGCTGTTTTATTAAGATAATTCTGTATTTGTTGGTTAAGTTGAGATTGTGAGTTGTTTTTAAGTTCTCTTATTAATATTTCTTCCGGGATTTTAATAAGTTCAATTAACAATTTTTTGTAATTTGAGCAAGTTCGGTATTGTTGTAAACTTAATTGCATTGTTTGTAAGACATTCTTTTTTGATTCATCAAGGGGAATAGTATTAAGCTTATTATTTATAATATCTTCTAATTTTTCAACAGCTAAACTTCCATACTTCAATTGGAACTCTTCATTTGACTTTGCTTCTATTTGCCATTGTTTAACAAGATTTTTAATGTCGTTGAAAGCTTTTAAATTATTATACTCTTTATAATTGTCAGAAGGCAAATTTATTTGTTCGAAAAAATCAAGTACTTTGCTAATATAACTGTATGAACTCCCCCAGATAGCACAATTGGGTGGATCCCAAACCCTATTAAAAGTAATGCTAATTTCTTTTTTATTACATAACTTTATTATATTAGGAATTTCCTTCCAGTTTTGGCGCATAACACATGTTGTTATCCCAATATATCGTTTTTCTTTTTTGCAAAAATCTATAAACCATAAAAGATTAGTGTAAAAGTTTTCAAAATTTCCATTGATTCGTATCTGATCAAAGCTTTGTTTTATTAGTGAATCAACAGAAATAATAAGATTGAAATTTCCTTGCAAAAGAGTAGATTTGATTTCTTCATTGAGAATTGTACCATTTGTTTGTATTGTTATCTCACAATTAGGATTTAACTTATTTAGTAATTTCCATATTTTATAATAAGATCGTATTAGAAACGGTTCTCCACCAGAAAACTTAGCCTTTTTTAAGTGAGGAATAAATTCCACTAATTCTTTTAACAACTTGTTTTCATCAAACTTTAATTTAAATTCATCTTGCGATTTAAATTTTTGTTCTATTTTTGATGAGTAAACTCCTGAACACATAACGCATTCCAAATTACAAGTATTTGATAATTCAAACTCAATAATTTGTGGATACTTTTTAGATATGTTATTAAATTCATCGAAGTTTTTTGCTAATACCGTTTGAAATGCTTTTTGTTCAAATTGAACTTTACAAGCATAACACCCTGCCGAAAAATCAAATTTTTCTAATTTTGCTCTTAATATTTTTATTTTGTCCCCAAACCATATTTCAGATAGAGTATTTTCAAAAACATCACCTAAAAAAAACTCTCGGTTGTAACAGCAAACTCTATATTTACCATCTATACCAATATGTAAAGAAGTAAATGGGGCATTACATATACTTTTAATTATTATTGGGGTTCTCGTTTTATTATAGTTTTTTATTGTGTGTTTATGTAGTGAAATAGGGGAATTGGTATTTAAGTTAATTTTAATGTGATTAAACTTGTTATACAGAAGTGTAACTAGTTTGTTTTTTTGTAATATGTTTTTTAATTTACTTAACATTAATTATTTCTACAAATAATTCTTCATTGAATCAAAAATGTCTTCTTGTTTAACAGTTTTTAGATATTCGATAAACTCTTCAATTGAATAATTATTGATTAAATTAAAAAATAAGTTATTATCAATAGCCCTCGACACTAATTCATTCTCAATGAAACTGATTTTTTGAATTACATCATTATTTTTCGTATTTTCCGAAATATATTTTTTAATGTCTTCAAAAGTATTGATAGTATTGTCTTTCCTAAATTTGTTTTTCGATTCCAACATCCAATTAAATACTTGAATATTAGTTAAATTACGAAATGCTTTAATGTTATGTAAGCTTTGTGGCTTAAATATATTGGGCGCAAAATGATATTTGGATAGCCTATTATAAATTATGGATAATTCTTCAAATGGTAATGCCCACAATGATAATTCTTTCGGATGTATAATTGTGTTAAACCATAAAGGAATGTTATAGTGGTTGCAAAACTTTACAAAATCTGGCATTTCTTCCCAATTATTTCTCATTGGATTTGTTAATATACATAATGTACTTCTATTCTTTTTTGTATATTTCAAAAATCTATAAAAATTATTCATGGTGTTTTCTAGATTACCATTTTTTCTAATTTTTGAGTATTGGTCTTTATTTAACGAATCAATTGATATGTTGAAATGAAAATTCCCCCTTCGTAAAATACCTTCTATTTTATTGTTGTAAACAGAACCATTTGTCGCGACAACAATCTTTAATCCAGGATTGATGCGTATTATTCTTTCCCAAATTTCATAATATATATTAATTAAAAATGGTTCCCCGCCATTAAATCTTATTTCATGAAGATGAGGAATAAACTCCTCAAGTTGATCTACAAAATTTCTATCATAAATAATTTCTGATTTTATTTTGTGGCCACTTCTTTCTGCGATAGAACTAGACAAATATTGATTGCACATAATACATTCGAAGTTACAAGTGTTGTCCAATTCTAGTTCCATCATTGTTGGATATTCCTGCGGTTGGGAATTTAAATCGTAAGCCCTTGATAAAACCGAATAGTGATTTCCAGCTAGAATATTGTTTTTACAAGTAGCACATGTTTTGTCTAGTTTTAGATTATATATGTTTTGCCTAAAAGTTTCAAATTTATCTCCAACCCAGATTTCTTTAATATTTTTTTTCAAAATATCTTCTGTATGGGCGTATCCCAACCAGCATGGGGCAACACCTCCATGAACATTGAAATACATATTTGTAAACGGAGCAAAACAAAGATAATCTCTTTTATGTTTAGGTCTTAAACTATTGTACTTTGTAATTATGCCATTATCTATGCACATGTTGTTTTTACGTTTTATTCCCTGTTAAGTTTTGTGAAAAAAATATTTCAAAATCAAAACCTCACTAATATTGTATTTTTATAACTTTATAAATTCGTTCCAAATATACGATTTATTAAGCCACAAGATTTTCTAAAAACAATCCCATATATTAGCTTTACTAATAATAAGCTAACAAATTTATTCCTGAATAATAATAGATGTATTGTCAATACCAATAAAAATTTCATATCATTTAAACTAAGAAGAATCAGAAAAAATAACGGTAACAAGTCTTCATAAAAATCATTAATAAGCTGTATTTTATCAAGCGTGTTTTTATCCCGATTTTTTATGTCAAACAGCTTTAAAACAAAATATATTAATGATATTAATATAAAGCCAATCGCAAATTTGATAAAAGGAAAAGGGATAAATAATAAAACCCCAAAAACAAAAATGATTTCAAAAACAAGAATTGTTTTAATAATAGCCATGGTTATTTTATTCCCAAATTTTAAGGCAAAATTGGCAGTGTTTAATACCATATCGTACGGACTGTCTTTTATATGATGATTAAGAATGTTTCGGAATCCGCGAAAGAAGAATAGCAATGGAATAAAAACAACCAAAGGAATACTGTCAAATACAATATGACTAATTTCTATATCTGATAGTAAAATTGCCAAAATAAATATTAAACCACTATACAAGCTATCAAAAATTGTAGATACATAAGTGTTATTTTTAAATCGAAAAGGCGGTACAGAATATAAAAATAGTAGTATATATTGAAAACAAATCAATATATTTGAAATAAGTGAAAGTTTTAGATATATAATGGGAGTAATTGCTAAGCATAAACTAAATACAATAATTATTACTTGTTTATGTTTAGGCAACAATCCTAAGCTATTTAGTTTACCTTTTTTTATGTCATCTTTAGTATCAAAAAAATCATTTAAAGTAAAACCAAAAGCAGCTGTACCAATAATTGAAACAAACCAAAGTGAAATTATTCGGTATGATTCTAATACATCTATTGTGTCTAATAATATCACAAAATAGACAGCTCCCAAAACAGGTGGTATTATATAGTTCCACCAGTCTTTAATTCTTATTAATTGAAATATGTACTTTATCACCTTTTTAAACTATTTTTTTGAAAAACATTGAAAAAATACTTGACTTTTGATTTTTAACTGCGGTCATCCCTAAATAGCAATCGAGACATAATTTTGCTGTGCACGGTTTTGCTTTATCATCAGGCACAAATGTGCCTTTAAATAAATTTCCGTAGGATTTATTTATTGTCCCACACCTGCTGATATTTCCGTTTTCGTCCATAGAAAAGAAGCAATACCCAGCATCGCAGTAATGTCGGTAAAAGTTTGTATTTGCTGTGGCTATTAGTGTTTCAGAATCATCTAAAGAATAATTTCTAATAATATCTAATTCATGTTTAGTATATGATCCCGGGAATTGCTTCCCTTTATAAATGCCTCTATAAGTAAGAATAGTAAAATTGTCTATTCCATGTGACTTAAGATACTTATAATCTTCGTCAACCCTTGTTAAAAGGGGCGGATAAGATACATAGTTTACTAGAATATGAAAATTATTTTGCTTAAGAAAATGATATTTAATTATAAATTCGTCAATCTGTTGATGATTAGTTTTTTGTGTAACATGATAGGAAGCACTAATCATCATAACTGATCTATTACTAACAGAGTTTACTAATTTCTCTGTGTCGCAGGCGAGTAAATTTGTTGTTATTTGCAAAGTGTGTTTTTGAGATAAACGGTTCAATATTTTGTATATATCTTGATAAATAAATGGTTCGCCACCAGAAAGTAAGATGAGCCATTTCTTATTTGTTTTTTCAAACGCTTTTTCGATTTCTTCAGGAGACAAAAAGCTGGATTTATTTTTGTTATGAGTATCAGAATAATAGCAATACTCACATTTTAAGTTACAATTTCTATTTATATTCCAGATTATTCTATTTGGATATTCTGATAATAATGAGATATTAAATTCCTTACTCATTACAATTAAACATGATTTAATATTTTTGCCCAAAGACTTTGTTTCACATTTTTTGAGTTCATTACGCATTCAAATTTGCAATTGTGTTTGGTACATTCGCATGGCTTAACTTTCAGGGGAAAGACGAATCCCTCAATATTAAAGAAATCTGCTAATTTTACTTCTGATGAACCGCATCTGAATAAAATACCTTTCTGGTTGAGAAAGAAGCTACGATTACCTGCGTCACAAATTCTACCTGTAAATGAATCGGGCATATCCAAGAAATCTACACTGTTAATGCTTGTAGAGATTTTCTGTATCATTTGCCATTGTTCTTTTGTGTAAGCATTGGGATAAACCTTGTTCTCATAAACACCCACAAAAGGTTTTGCCATGATTTTATTCAACCCGTTCGATTTTAGATATTCAAAGTCGTCTTTAATTCTATTCAAGAGAGGAGGGTAAGCTATATATGAAACTATAACTTCTATATTATTATCTTCGAGGAAATGTACTTTTTTAATAAACTCCTGTTTCGCATTTAAGGACTTTATTTTTTCTAATTCAATTACATGATATGCCGCATGAATTGCTAGGACTTTATTAATATCAACATATTTTGGTAATTCGTAAACTGTTTTTTGTGTTAAGTTGGTATTTAGAGCAATATAATTATTTTTTGTTAAAACGGATAATATTTCTAGGAATTTTGGATATAAAAATGGTTCTCCTAAAGAACTTATAAAAATAAACCATTTTCTTTCAGTCCTTCTAAAAGCTGATTCAATTTCTTGTGGTGTTCTGTATATGTGACCTGCTTTTGTTTTTTGAGCATTACAAAAATCACATTTGAAATTACATTCTGAATTCACGTGCCATAATAACAAATTGTATTCTTCGGGGAAAATCTCATTGACTAAACTTTCCTTAGAATATTTGTTGTATAGATGAATTTTTTCATCAAAATTAAAAATTTCTGTCATAAATTACTAAAATATCAACATTTTAAATCATTTTTATTTACACTTTTGTAAAAATTTAAAAGTCTTTTTCTGTTTTTACTAATAGAATACAAAGCTATCGATAATTATTTTAGTCAATCAAGTTTAGTTTGATTTATTTAATAATTTTTAAATATTTTTCGCCACAAAGATAAATTATTTGCAATACCCTCATTTGCATGCATTGAACTTAAGACACATGCAAATAAACAATTTTGTTTATCCATTCCACATATACAGGTCTTATTACTAAACAATATTTCGTCAGAAAAAAAGTTTCCTATCTTTTGACTATCTGACCTGCAGCGAAACAAGTCACCTTTTTGATCAAGGAAGAAAGAACGATATCCCGCATCACATAGATAATTCTTATAGTTATCAGCCAAATCCAAAAAATCTACTTCATTGATGGAATTAGAAATTTCTATTAATAATGCCCATTCTTTTTTTGAATATGACTTAGGGTAATTTTTGTTTTGATACATGCCTCTGAACGGTTTAGCCATAATATTTTTTATTCCTTTACTTCTTAGTAAATTGAAGTCATTTTCAATTCTTTTTAGTAGCGGAGGATATGCTACATAAGAAACAACAGTATTAATACCATTGTTCTGTAAAAAGTTAATTTTTTTTATAAAATCGTTTTTCTTTATCTGTTCCGGATCATTTTTTTCTATTTCAATTACGTGGTAAGCCGCATGCACAGCAATAAGTTTGTCAAGATTAGCATAAGACGGCAAACTATAAACATTTGGGTGACTAAGGTTTGAATTTATTGTAATATAATTATTTTTTGTTAGGATTTTTATTATTTCAAGAAATTTAGGATATAGAAAAGGTTCTCCCAATGAAGTGAGGAATATAATCCATTGCTTACCATGTTTATTAAAAGCATTTTCAATTTCATGAGGAGTTCTAATTATTTCATTTTTTATTTGATTGGAACACCCGCAAAAAGGACATTTATAATTGCACTCAGTATTTAAATACCATAAACATAGATTAATATTCGATGGGATATTTGTAGAAATAATACTGTTATGAGAGAACTTGTTATAATTTTTTAAATTGACTTCTATATTAAAAATATCATTCATTAAATGTAAACTTCATGCAAAACTTGCAAAATAAGATTATTTATACAAAAATCATAAAAAAGCAAAAATAGCTAAAAATTGTCGTAATAGACATTTCTATTGTTTTTTTTCGTAGTAAGTCCTTAATAAACATTTCTAAAATAGGATTTTTTTTACATTGTAGGAATAATTTTTTCGACTTATTACAATAGATTGGTTAATATACTAAAAAACAATATGTATTTTTATCATGAGGTAATAAAAGTATTTGAAATATCAAAATTTTAAAATAAATTGCGTATTACACATTTTTTATTTCTTTTAGTTAAAAAAATTCCTTCAAAGGCTAAAATACACAAGTCGGCTGTACACTTTTTAGTAATTAGAATTGTATCGAAATCATCAGTAAAGAAGTTTCCGAGTTTTGTAGAAATTGTTGAGCAGCGTGATAGGTCGTCGTCTTTGTCCATATAAAAGTACTTTTTCCCTGAAAGACAGGTTTTCCCTTTAGTTTTTCTATCAAATTCAATAAAATCAAACTCGAAACAAGTTTTCAATGTTTCCATTTTTTTTAAATATTGTTTGTTGTAATCGTAAGGATAGTATTTGCCTTTATATTCTCCTATATATAATTTGGGGCTTATAAATTTTATGCCATTATCTATTAGGTAATCAATTTGATTTTTTGCATCTTCATAAGCATCTGGAAATGCAATACATGAAGCAAATACCATTATTTCCTTGTCCTGCAAAAACCTAACTTTTTTAATATAATCGTCAAGGTTTGATTTGTATTTATCTCTGTCAGCAAAATGAACTCCACTAAAAATTCCCATCAAATTTTTAGGGTTTTTAATATTTGGTAGTTTATAAACATCATCAGTTGAAAGATTTGTGTCAATTGAGATATAATGATTTATTGAAAGTTCTGAAACTAGTTCCAAAAATCCAGGATAAATAAGAGGTTCCCCTCCAGTGATGTTTATAAACCACTTTTTTTTGGTATTGTTAAATGCGTTCACTATTTCTTGATGTGTTCTTGGATTTTCCTTTTTTTGAGTTTTTTTTGCACTGTTTTGGCAATAATCACAGCTGAAATTACATAAATTGGTTATTTCCCATGTCATAAAGAACTCGTTATTATTGAGCTGTGATTCTATAATGCTTTTTTTTGCATTTTTTGAATAGTTTTCAAAAGCATTTAATAATTTTTGTTTTTCCATAAAGCTTATTTATAACTATAAACCATTCCCTGATAAGGACAAATGCAAGTTGATTGAGTACACTTTTCGGCTGTTTTCGATGGAATGAAAGTTTTTTCAAATAGATTTCCGTAAGATTGTTTATCTGTATTACATCTTAATACTTCTCCGGTATGTTCAATCGAAAAAAAATCTTTACCTGTCAGGCAAAACTTATTTTTAAAACAAGTATATTTAAGATACTCCGGCATATCAAGACCTTGTAGCATATAGCTACTTATTAAGTCAATTTCCATTTGGGTATAAGCGCTAGGATAGTTTTTGCCATCGTATGTGCCGTAATAAGTTTTGGCAGAAATATTTGTTAAACCTAATTGCTTTAAAAATTGAATATTTTTTATCCCTTGTAATATCTTAGCAGGATGTATTACATAACTGCCAACTACGTTAAAATTTTTGTTAGAGAGTATCTTATAGAGTTTTATAAAGTTATCCATTCCGATTTTATTATCAATTCTGTAATCATAATGAACGCCTGCATTTATCATAATTATTCTTTCGTGACTAATTTGTTCTGCAAAATCTTTAATTGAAGCCTGCGATAGATTAGTATTAATTGATAGATAGTGTTTTTCTGTGAGAAGTTTGCATAAATCAATAAAACCTGGATATAAAAACGGCTCGCCTCCGGTAATTATTATGTGTCCGCAATCGCCAAAAACATCAAATGATTGTGCAATATGTTGAATGTCGTATTTTGGGGAAACAGGTTTACGGTTGTAGTGTCCGCAATAATTACATGAGAAATTACAATTATCATTTATAAACCAGCTTACCATAAATTCCCCTTTATCGAACATTTTTTGTGCTTGTGGGGTGTTTTTATTCGGCTGATATTCCGACAAATAGTTTTGTATTTTAATAAATTCTAACATCTTTTACTGTTTTACGAAGTTTAATTTCCAGAGGTTCGACAATTATTGGCATATAGTCACTACTGAAAAGGTAAATATTATTTGCTTTTTCGAAGGCATTGACAACAAGTTCGTTTTGCAATTCATAGTTGGGTTTTTTTATAAATTCAATTGTCATTCCAAGCTTACGTGTTTGTTTTAATAAATCGTATAAATCTGTTAAATAGTAACAATATTGTTTTTTTAGATTTTCTACGGCTTTTTTCATCAGACTTTTGCGAATCCTATCCCCTACTATTTCTGTTGCAAAATAGTCTTTAATATATAGATAGCCGTCATACTTTAGCAATTTATAGGAAGCAAAAATTAGTGTTTTTTTATTATTCGAATGTCCGAAGGATTCTAAAAAGATTATTTTGTCAAAACTTTCTGCTTTATATTCTTTATCAATTTGATGATAATCAAGCTTTTTTAGATGTATTTTATTTTTAATGTCATTCTTTTTTATAATTGTCTTTGCAGCCTGAATTTGTTTTTCACAGTTTGTTATTGCTTCAATTCTAATATTATTATATGAAGCAAAGAAAACAGCCGGTCCGCATATCCCGCAACCAGCATCTAATATGTAGTCGTTGTCAGAAAAGCCTATTTGATTATTCAAATGGGAATGAAGTTCCTCCAATTTATCAGGGCGATGTGCCTGAAATGTATTACCATAGAACTTTATATACTGATCGTGCCAGTAATTATAATAGTCTTGCGTATTTTTAAAAATAATAGGCATACTCATTAATAATCAAGTTTTTACACAAATATTTCGTTTTGATAAAAATTTAAGAGCCTTCTTATATCTTTGTTGTATTATTTCGTTTTCTACTTTCGGGTATATTTTTGACGAATCACATTGTTCAAACTCTGAATAATATGTAAAAGATACAATATCTAAATCGGTTTTTAAAATAAACTTTAAAGTTTCTTGAAAATCTTTGTCTGTTTCCGAGGGAAAACCAATCATAAAAACGCCGTGCAATCTTAATAAATTGTATTGTTTTCGGAATGTCTTAATATTTTGCTCAATACTTTGTAAATCAGAATACCTGTTCATTTTTTTGAGAATTTTTTCACTTCCTGACTGAAACGGTATAGTAATAGAATAAATTCTGTCATATTTTAGCAAAGCTAACAAATATTTTTCAAACTTAACCGACCAAATTGGATTTAAACCGTCCAATTGCCAACGAACTTTTTTTTGTCCCGTAGCCTTGTCTAATAATTTTAATAATTGAGGAAGGTTTTGCTGTAATTCAAGTCCGTAAGAACCAATATCTTCTGATATTAAAATAAAGTCGCATACCTTATTAAACAATAAATTTTCGTATTCAGTTTTTACTTCTTCAAATGATTTACTTTTTAAGTTATTAATACATAAGCGTGTATTGCAAAAGGAACATTTTAGAACGCATCCGGTATTAATAACAATGAATTTCTTTTCAGAAAGTAAATTATTTGCTTCAATTTCCTGGTTGAATATCTCATCTTCAGTTTTTTGCTTTTTATAGCGTTTGTATTTTTTTATGATGTTAGGATGTGGCGAAAACTTGAACTCCGGATTTAAGTAATGTCTTTTACATAGTTTATTATCAGAAAAATCATTAGCAGGGTCTATTTGTTGAAACTTTATAGTGTTTTCGGGAAAAACGTAATCAAAATTATCTAATTCAATTGGATTTATATAATGAATATTTTGGTATTTTTCTTGAAGTCTTTTACCATACTCAATTGACAAGCAGCCTGTAATAATGATTGTTTTGTCTAGGTGCAGCACTTTTGTAATTTCGTCCATAGATTTTTGTTCTGTAAATTTTGTCACTGAACAAGCAGAGATTATTATAGTATCAGCTAGATTATAATCCGATACAACTTCAAAATTATTTTTTTCAAAATAATGCCTTATTCGTTGAGATTCAATTAACCTCATGGGGCAACCTTGTGTGTTTATATAGGTTTTGGTTTTCACAATGCAAATTTATATAAAGTCTAAGCATTTATCAATTATCTTATTGTTGTATTTGCCTAAATATTTACAAAAGAAATAATAGTATTTAGTTGCTTTTAATGATTTAGAATTAAAAAGAATTTTAAGAATTTTAAGAAAATTTGGTTTGTGTTTTCTATTATGTATAATCATTAATTCTTCAATTCGTTCATTTGAAAGGTTGCTATGTTTAATGATACTATTTGAATAAGAATAAAATGACCAGTCGTTAGGATAATTAGTTTTAATTAGCTTGTTTTCTTTTTGTGCTTTTTTATAAATTGCTGTATTTGGTAAAGGTGTTAAAATTGCACAAGCACACTCATCCAACTTGAGCATTTGGAAAAAATGTAATCTATTTTGTATTGTTTCATCTGTATCATTTTCTAGTCCTATCATGTAATTTCCTGAAACTAGAATGTTGTTTTTATGGCACAGTTCAACAATCGTCTTATAATTGTTAAACAAATCCATATCATGACTGAATAAATTCTTTTTATTTAGTTCTTTAAGACTTTTGGTTGAATCTGATTCGAATCCGACAAAGAACATTACAGCCCCAGCTTTAGCTGCCATTTCAACTAGTCCTTTATTCCTAAAGAAATTTGTAGTAACTCCAGATTGCCACTTTTTTTTGTTTTTAATTTTTATCATTCTATCAAATAATTGATACAAATAATCATCATCATTTGCGTAAAAATTATTATCGACAAACATTATTAAATCATTTTCAGATGCTTCTATTTCAGCAATAACACTGTCAATGGACTTACGTTCGTAAGGTCTATACATCGGTACATGAACTCCGCAAAAGGAACAATTATTAACGCAACCTCTTGATGTCTCAATACTGTCAATAACGTATGATTTTGCAAAATACTTAGGATTGTGTGTATTTATTTTAAAAGACTTTTGAACATATATATTTTTTAAACATTCTGATTCAAAATCTTTAATTACATCTCTCCATATAGTTTCAACTTCACCAATTACAACAGTATCACAAAATTTCAAAGCTTCTTCGTGAAAAATTGAAACATGAGCTCCCCCTAGAATTACAGGAATACCTTTATTTTTAATTTCAATGGATAAAGCATAAACATGATTAATATTTCGAGTGTTAGTTGTTATTCCAACTAGATCAGCTTGTATTTCACTTATGATTTGAGTCTTTTTAATATTTTCGTCAAATATTTCAACATCCCAGTGGTTGGGGGTTAAATCTGCAATTATTCCCAAAGATAGTGGAGGAATAAATGAATAGTTTTTATATGTACTCTTATATTCATTTTTAGGATTAATCAAAAGTAATTTAAGCTTACATGATTTTGTATATTTTGTACTGGATGGGAACATTTTTATAACTTATATATTTATATATAACATAAATTTACTTTTTAAATATCTTCAACAATCTTTCAATAAAACTGTTTTGATATTTGCCAAAATTTTTACAGAAATAATAAAAATATATAAAGCCTCCAATAGATTTTGTGACAAATATCGTTTTAAATATTTTTAATCCGGAAATTTGGAATAATTTATTTTTTTCGTAATATAATTGTTCAATTTTTTCATTTGATAGTGTGTCGTGTTTAACAATACTATTTGAATAACAATATTTTTTCCAATCCTCAGGGAAATTTGTATATAGCAATCTGTTTTCTGATTTATATTTATTAAATAGCTTTGTTTTGGGTAGTGGCGTGACTATTACACATGCACATTGGTCGAGTTTGAGTTCTTTGAAAAACATTGTTCTTTCATTTATTCTTTGCTCATTATCACTGTCTAATCCTATCATGTAGTTACCAGTGATAATAATATTATTCTTATGACATGATTTTACAATTTCTTTATATTCTTGGAAAATATTACTACTGTCTATATAATTTTTTTTACTCAATTCTTTTAACGATAATTCGGTATCAGATTCGAAACCTACAAAGAGCATTTTTGCTCCTGCTTTTGCTGAAAGTTTTACTAATTCTTTGTTTTTAAAGAAATTTACAGACACGCCTGTTTGCCAGTATTTTTTTATATTGTGTTTTAACATTGACTCAAAAAGAGAAATTAAATATTCATCGTCATTACCATAGAAGTTATTATCAATAAAAGAGAAATATTGGTTTTTAGAGTTTTTTAGTTCATTAATAATCATTCCAATAGGCTTACGTGTATAAGGACGAGTTTTTGGAACGTGAACTCCACAAAAAGCACAGTTATTAATACATCCTCTTGAAGTTTCAAATGCATCAATAATATATTTATTATCGAACAATTGCATATTTATTTCAGTGTATTGAAAGTCATTGGAATGATAAAGATTTTTCAAAGAATCATTTTCGAAATCATTTATTATATTTTTCCAGATAGTTTCTACTTCACCACAAACAACAGATGTTGCATATTTTTGTGCTTCATCTGGGAAAGCTGATGCATGGCTTCCACCTAAAATTACTTTAATACCGATATCTGAATATTTTTTTGAAATCTCATAAGCCCTTGAAATATTTAGTGTGTTTGTTGTAATACCTACTAAATCAGCTTGTAAATTTAATTCATCTACTGGATTGATGTTTTCGTCAATAATTAATGTCGTCCAGTTTTTAGGAGTTAAATCAGCAATTATTCCTAAAGCAACTGGGGGTAAAAAATTAAATTTGTTTAAATTGTATTTAATTTTTGGGTTTATTAATAAAAGTAGGGGATTATTTTTGTTATTTTTATTCATTAAACTTTATTTAAAAAAATTATTGCCAAGGAAAAAGTAAAAAAGTTTATTGAGTAAATTACTTTCGTAATTTGCAAAATTTTTAAGATAATAATAAAAAAATGCTGATGATTTAATTGATTTAAGTATAAAGAAAGACCTTACTGTTTTCATTAAGCTTTGTTTAAAATATGTTTGATTGCAATATATAACATTTTTTTCCAAAAATTCTGAGCTTAAATTTTTATGCTTAATTACATTTTTAATATACAGAAACTTATTCCGGTCATTAGGAAAAATTAATTCTGATAATTTCTTTTGATTAATTATTTCATTAAAAAAAGCTGTGCCTGGCAAAGGCGTTAATATAACAGATTTACACGAATCAAGTTTTAGATTTTTAAAAAAAAACATCCTATTTAGAATTATTTCTTCAGTATCGTTTTCAAATCCAATGATTATATTCCCTGAAATTAAAATTCCATTTTTGTGGCATGACTTTACTATCTTACGATAATCTTCGAAGATATTATTATTTTTACTTCCTATTGATTTTACATTTTCTTTACCTAAATACTTCAATGTTTTAAAACTATCAGTTTCAAATCCGACAAAAAGCAAGCAAGCTCCACTTTTTGCCGCTAGCTTAATTAGTTTCTGAGAATTAAAAAAGTTAACAGAAACAGCAGTAATCCACTTTTTTTTCAATTTCAGACTAATCATTTCATTAAATAGTTGTTCCAAATAATCATAATCGCCCCCAAAAAAATTATTATCTAAAAAGAAAATAAAGTCACTATCGGCTTCGGTAATTTCTGTAATAACCAAACTTATGGGTTTTCTTTTATAAGCTTGATGTCCATTAATATGTATGCCGCAGAACTTACAATGGTTTTTACAGCCTCTTGAAGTTTCAACCGCAGTAGAAAAATATTTACTTTTAAAAATAGAATTGTCGGCTTTTATGAATTCGTATTTCTGTGAAATTTCTTTATATACTTTTTTTATTTCATTATTTTCAAAATCATTTAGAAATTTAAGCCATTCCGATTCAACAGAACCAATTATAACCGAATCAGCATGAGATAAGGCCTCATCTAACATTGAGGCGGAGTGCCAACCACCAAAAATAACCTTAATATTTTTAGCACGATAAATATCTGCCAATTCATATGATCTTAATATGTTAACTGTATTTGTCGTAATTGCAACTATGTCATAATCAAAACCAAATTCAGAATCATTATCAATGTTTTCATCCCACATCGTAATTTTCCAATATTTTGGTGTTAATGCTGAAATAATTCCAAAGACCAAAGGTGGCAAGATATTGAAGTTTTTATTAAAAAAACTTCTAATACTTGGATTTATAAGTAATATTCTTCTGTTTTCATTAGTCACCATTGTTAGAACTTATTTAAAAGCTTTATAGTTTAGTAAATAATTTAAATTTAACATATTTTTAGAAAAAATGTTTGGAGGATTAAGACTATGTAAAGTACGGTTTTTTACAAGATGTTCATGCAAATCATATCCTAATTTAATTTTATCTCCTTCTTCAATTTTGCCTTGCATTTTATATGAAATGCTAACAGGGTTATCATAATAAGCTAAGAGTTCTATATAATTAAATATTTTTAAATTTAAATAATCTTTTGCGATTATTATGTCTTCTTTTGTTTCATTTGGAAAACCGAAAATAATATGGGTAGAAGTAAAAAGTAGAGAATTTAATGATTTGAAATATTTAATTTTTTGGACCACATCCTTAATGTCGTAAATTCTGTTCATATTTGTTAGAACAGTTGATGAAAAATGTTGAACGGGAATTTCAAGTGATACAATTCTTTTCTTTTTAATTAGTGATGAAAAACTATCAAAGTACTTCAATACCCATCTAGGATTTAAAAAAAAGATGTCCCAAGTAATGTTAGATTTTGAGACAAAATCCATTTCTTCGATTAAACTCGCAAAAGTTTCTTTTATGTCCATACCATATGCACCTATATCATCTGCATAAAAAATAAAATGTTCGAAGCCCTGATTAATTAACTCAATGTAATGATTTATTATTTCATTTTTTGGTGTACTTCGTAATTTGCCAACCGCTTTTTTAATGCCACAATATGCGCAGCTGTTGTTGCAACCGTAACTCGGTACGATGAAAGCTGTTTTTTTATCTAACACCCTACTATGAAAGTTATACAGATGTATGTTTTTTATTAAACTTTTACCGAATGAAAGTTTTAGAATTTCTAAAAACTCCTTTTTATATTTCTTTTTTATGTAATCGATAGGAGTTTGGTTAAGTGTTTCATAAGGAAGTGGAATTTCATTATATTTTGTTTTGAAACTTGGAAAAAAAATGTCAATGTTTTCTAATTCATTTGTATTTATTGTTACTACATTATTTAATTTAAACAGTTTATTTTTAGGAATAATAGCTGGTAAGCAACCGAGAATAATTACTATAGAATTTGTTGCTATCAAATCATTAATTTTTTTTAAACAATGTTCAACATTTGCTTTATCAACGCCACATGACACATAAATTATATAATCTGCGTCTTTTGTATTTGATGTAATTTTACAATTATTAATTAAAAAATAATCCTGAAGTCTTTTTGCATCAAGTCCTCTTAATACGCAACCATCCACATCCACATAAACAACCATACTATAGAAATTATTTTTGTATTTTATTAATTCGCTTTTCCAATTTTTTAGAATATTTGACTAAATAAATTTCGAAAATATTATTTATCCAATTTAACAGTGTTAGTTTTTTAAAGTATTTCTTAGTATGATTGAAATTATAAAAATTAACAAAAAGTGTTGCTGAAGCACTTCTAGTGTTCATTAAAGTTTTAAAGAATCTTTTTAATAACAACTTTTTTCCTCTAATTTGCTTTTGGATATCATAGAAGAAATTTTCATCGGTAAAATTTTTGTGTTTAAAAACTAACGTGTATTGATTATATTTTTCCCAGTCTTTAGGATATTCTGTATATATAAGTCTTTTTTGCTCTTTTAGCCTTTCGTAAAGCATTGTTTTTGGGAATGGCGTATAAATTGAAGTGAAAAATAAGTCAATTTTAGATTTTTTTATGAACTCAATTCTTTTATTGATTACATTTAAATCATCTTCCTCAAGTGCTGTAATAAATGCACCGCAAACAGCAATTCTATGTTTATGAATACTTTTTATTATTGTGTTAATATTATTTATGTGTTTCACATTAACGTTTTTATTTATTTTCTTCAAAACATCTTGATTTTCTGTTTCTATTCCTAGAAGCAGTATCCTGCAACCACTTTTGCGTGCATAAAACAAGAATTCGTCATCAATACCAACATCAATTGACGCAAAACCAAACCATATTTTATTTAGTTTCTTTTCAATCATTTTTTTGAATAATTCAATCATAGATTCTCTGTTGAATTTTGATTGAGGATACAAATTGTCATCTGTAAAAAAAATAATCTTTTGTGTAGTTTTTTCAATTTCTTGAATTGTAAGTTTAACGTTTCTAATAGTTTGTTTGCCTTTATTTATTGCAGCAACACAGCAGAAGTCACATCTGTTTGGACAACCTCTAGAGAATTGAATTGTGGCAAATTTATATTTGTGATTGTAATATGATCTATCTATATGGTAATTCAAGTCCGTACTTCCATAGTAGAAATCTTTCAAACAATTATTATCAAAATCCGTCAATATTTGTTCCCAAATTGATTCTGCAGCACCAACAGCTACAGATGAACAGTATTTTTTGACTTCGGTTTCCAATAAAGAAGCATGGGTTCCACCTATAACTGTTTTTGTATTTTTATTATTATAATATGCTGATATTTCATAAGCGCGATTTATATTGTTACTTGTAGCGGTTATGCCCACTAAGTCTGCTCTAGGGAATGTGAGCTCTTCAACTCTTTCATCAATAATTTTAATATCCCATTTTTTATTTGTTTTTGATGCTATAATCCCTAATGCCACAGGTTCGTAGTTAATATCGTAATCAAGTTTTTGATTCGCAGGATTTATTAATATAAGTTGTTTCTTATCCATTATCTGTTTTTTTATAACATTCCAACCATTGTAAACTCACATAAATAGGTCCATAAAAAGCCTTGTTCTCGTTATAAATTTTGTTTTTAACCTCCTCTTTGTCAACTAATATTTCGAAAACAATTGCGTCTTTAACTGAAAGTGTACTGCCAGTTTGCTCTTCAATTATAAACAAATCTAAGTTATAGTGAGAAGCATTTAAAAACCTGCTTGGTATAACAGCATATAATTTGTACTCTCCGGGATTACAAATGGCAATGTTTCTATCTTTTGTGTAAAAAGAGTTTGTTGAAAAAAAAGTATTTCCAAAATGGGATAAATTTAGACTTATATGAAGATTCCCAACAGAAGAGTTTTTTATAATATTAACACAAATTTCGAAAGAATCGTTTACAGTTATTTGATCTAAATATGTCATTTTATTTTTTGTAATCTCTACATTTTTAACCTGAAAACCAAAATTACTATCTTCATTTATTCTATTCAATTTTTCAGAATCTAATGCGTATTTGCAATTTTTGTGAATTGAATCGAGATAACCTGATACAGTTAATTTAGTATTATTTGATTCTATTAGTTTTCCTTTGTCTATAAAAACTACTCTGCTACAAAGACTATTTATATCGTTAATATTATGACTTACAATAATGATTGTGTGTTTTTTAGATGCTAAATGTTGAATTTTTTCTCTGCACTTTATTTGAAAAGCCAAATCTCCAACACTGAGTACTTCGTCAAATAGTAGAATATCGGCATCAATATTAGCTACAACAGAAAAAGCAAGTCGCATATACATTCCGCTTGAGTAGTGTTTTACCGGAGTGTCAATAAATTGCCTAACTTCGGCAAAATCAACGATTTTGTCAAATATTTTTCGTATCGATTTTTTTTGTAAGCCCAGCATAGTACCGTATAAAAAAACATTTTCCCTTCCTGTTAATTCAGGATGAAAACCTACGCCTACTTCTAAAACAGATGCAATAGTTCCGAATATTTCAACTCTACCAAATGTAGGTTCAGTTACTCTACTCAATATTTTTAATAAAGTACTTTTACCTGCGCCGTTTTTACCTATTATCCCAACAACTTCGCCTTTTTTAATTTCTAGACTTATGTCTTGTAACGCATAAAACTCATTGTTTTCTGAAATCGGGATTCTGTTTTTTATGAATTTATAACGAAGTCTATCTGTTATAGATAAGCTAACATCATGGCTTCTGATGTAGTATTTTTTACTTAAATCCTTTATCTTTACTGCAATATCATCCATAATAAATTAAACTAAATCAGCCATTATAGATTCTACTCTTCTAAAATAAAACAAACCTGATATGAATAGAATCAGATTAGGAATCAGACCAAACAAATATAAAAGAGAAAACTTTGTTCCAAGCAGACACCATCGGTATAATGCAATAACTCCAGCCATAGGATTAAGATATGCCAAAAAGAAATAATTTTCAGGAATCATTGTTGTGCCAAAAAAAACAGGGGTTACAAATATTCCGAATCCAATTAAAAAAGGAATAATCAGTAGAGCATCTCTGTATCTTATTGTAATAGCACTTAACCAAATACCAATACTTAAGCCAGTAATTATATTAAAAAAAATTGCTATAGGAAGAAATATAGTATTTACTGATGGCATAAAAGAGTAATATATTGTAATTCCAAAGAATACAATAAACCAAATTGTTAAATCGAATAGCCCTACAACTGTTTTATTTAATGGGAGAATTAGTTTAGGGAAGTAGATTTTTTTTATAATATGTTGAGACTGCAGCAATGATGTTCCGGAAAAACTTACTATATAAGAAAAGTAATACCAAGCAATCATAGCGGGGTAGGCAAATATAATATATGGAACGCCTTCAGTGTCAACTTTTATAAGTACTCCAAAAAAATAGTTGATAATTACAGCTGCTACTATTGCTTGAATAAAACTCCATACGATACCTAGTTTTGTTTGGGTGTATTGAACCTTAATGTCTCTTAAAGCAAATACCTTAATCAATATTTTATATTCCCATATTTTTTTAAATTCTAACGTAATAGGCTTATCTCTTGAATTTTCAATAATAATATGTTCTGACATCTAAAAAGCTTTAAAATTCTTGTATTGCAAAGATATGAATTTTTGTAATTTATTATGTTATATAATATTGAAAATCATACGAATCTTTAAATGCCATACAATCAAACTGTTAATATTATTTTATAAGTATATTATTTTAATTAGCCTGACTCCTTAATAATTTTAGACTTAGAGTTTAAAAATGTTTTTTAATTGTTATTACAATAATTTGGTTAGATTAAGTGTAAACAATTCTTATTTTTGTGATAAAAAAAGGGGAAAAATATAAAATGAAAGTTTTGTTAAATAAACGTAGAATTATTCTTTCGGCTATTTTATTTTTATTATTATTAATAGTTTCATATTTTGTTTTTTTTAATAAAGTGAATTTTTATAAGCCGGTTAACATTACAATCAAAGGAATTAGTGCCGAAGAATTCTTAAATATTGAATGTGTTGGTTACAGTCCTTATGGGAAGGAGCAAATATTTTCTAGGCATAATCAAGGGTTAAAGTTTTTCTCAGAACATTATATGCATTGCAAGGATATTAAAATTTATATTCCTGCTGAATTATTTGAAAAAATTTCTAGTATTAATTTTGATTCTGGAAAATATAATAAAGATATTGATAGCATTAAGCTAAAGCAGATTTTTGCTTCAAGTAATTGCTTTTCATGTGGAACAATTGAAATTAAACTGTCGGAATGCTTTTCCCCTCCAATTAATTTCTTTGACTTATATTTTTCAACTTTGTATTGGGGAGGTGTTTTCAGAATAATTTATATCACTTTTTTAATAATATTATTATTGACATTTAGAAATGTTATTAGAAAATCAATATCATTCGTTTTTAAACTTTTAGGGTTTGTAAAACTGAGTGGAGAATCAGAGAATATGCATGATATAGATCTCGTAGCGAAATTTGTGGGAATCAGTAAAAATAGATTTTTAATTGCTATTGTCCTGTTTATGGGATTGTTTGCATATTACTCTTTTATTAGCAATTTTACAGGTGCTACTTTTAAAATGAATGATATTTATTATCATTCTGCTGGTGTTAACTTTGCAAAAGGTCACGGGATATCAAGGATTGGTGCTATGGAAAATATGGAAACGTATGAGTTTGAAGATTATGACATTAATCTTGAATTTAATTATCGTTTTTTTACACGATTAGCTGGTCTTAAGTATTATCACCATCCACCAGGATATGGTTTATTCTTGGGGTTAACATATAAGTTATTTGGTGTTAATGTTATATATGTAAAATATATTCAGCTATTTCTTATGATTTTAATTGCATCAAGTTTACCTTTATTCGCTTATGAAATTTGGGGGTATAGAGCTTATTTTCTCTCAATTTTAAGTGCTACTATATTTTCAGAAATGTATTATAATCTTGCTAATGATATTGAGCCACAAGCACTTATGTTTTTTTTAAACTACTCTATCATTGTTTTGTATTATTTGTATTATAAAAAGCGAAAATATTTACACGCTATATTGTTGGGACTAATGATGTCTATAGCAATTTTAACTAAAGTTACTCTTTATGCTTTTCCTATTTTAATGGCTTTGCATTTAATTTTTGTAAGCATTAAATCAAAGAAGTACTATTTTAGAAGTAATTTAGTTATTTTAATTTCTTTTCTTTTTCCAATTATTTTATGGTCATTTTATGCAAATTTTTCAAAAAGTATTGGAAATGACAAAGTTACAAATTTCGACCAACTAAACTATGAGTTGTTTGAAAGCCCTCTTTCAAAAGAAGATTCTTTATTTTTAATGCCAAAAATCATCCAAAATCCAAAAATAGGAGATTCAAATGTCATATTTAATGATGGAGGGCATGAATCTACATTAGCCGATTACAACAAACTTGGTATTGATATAATGGGGAGAAGCTTGTTTGATGACAGTTTTATTTTTATTGCCAGACAAACTGGAAGCAATACAATTTTGGGAGCTCATAATGAATACATTGATGATGGCGGTTTTAATTTTCATTGGTTTAGGGACAAAAGCAGTTTTTACAATAACGATGGATTGGAATATTGGCCTAGTTGGTTTAGAGTAATAAATTTTTATTTAAAAAATCCATTAAAAACAATTGAGTTGTCATTGCAAAAACTGTATCGTGGATTTGGACATTATAAGTTTTTATTGATGTTTATAATAGCCTTTATTTTAAATACTTTAATTTCAAAGATATCCCAAAAATTTAGTATAAATAGTATTTTAACTTCAGTTATATTAAATTTTGGTTTAATCTCTATCCTTTTTATCAATTTTAGTTTTATTTTATTTGTTATCATTCTGTTATTATTTATATTTGCTTTGATTTATGAATATTTCAAGAAAACCAGTTCAGATTTCTTCAAAATTCCTGCAAGTATTAACTTGATGATTATCAGCCTTGTTCTAGTAACTATTGTAACAGCAGGTAATAAGAGATTTACCGAAACATTAGGTTTTATTTATATTTTACTTGGAATTCACTCTTTGTATTATTTGAATATGAAAATATTGGTTCAAAAACAAAATAATTAAAAGAAAGATAGGATTTTATGATTTTTATTAACTCATCAACAAGAGACGGCTTGAAAATATTTCAGGCATTTCTCCCAATTTTTCCTCCGATTGGAATAGGATTGTTGATGGCTGTCTTATCGAAAAATAATATTAAATCCATGTGTTTTGATGAACAAGTAGAAGGCAATCTTTTAATGAAGATTGATAAAATTATAGATCAATTTGAAAAACCTTATATTTTTGGCTTTAATGTTCTTACAGCTTCTTTGAACAACGCAGTTTCTTTAGCAAGAGAACTTAAATACAAATATCCAGATTCTTATGTTGTTTTCGGAGGGATACATTCTACCGCAATGCCTGATGAGGTACTCGCCTATGATTTTGTTGACATAGCAGTCAGAGGTGAGGCTGAAGGGATAATTACTGAACTTTATTATAATTTAAAAAACAATGTCAAGCATTTGCAAATAGAAAGTGTTTCTTATAAGTATTCGGGAAGAATAATACACAATAAAAGGACTTCAGTAATTTTAAAGATTGATGACTTTTCAAATTTTCCGTATCATATTTTTGGAAATACAAATTATGACATGGGCTTTATTATGAGCTCGCGTGGATGCCCGCATGATTGTATTTTTTGCAGTAATAAAATTAACAGTACAAGTAAGTTTAGATATCGTAATCCAGATAATGTTGTTGATGAATTAATAATGCTTTATAAAAATTACAATCGCAGATATGTATATTTTATTGATGATAACCTTCTTGCAAATAAAAATCGGGTTATCGAATTATCAAGAAAAATTAGAAAAAGTGAAATACATGGTAAGATGATATTTAACTTTCAAGCGAGGGGAGATAATGCTGATTATGAGGTTTTAAAAGAGCTTTTAATTGCCGGATTCAAAGGCGTATATTATGGCATTGAGACTGCTTCAGAAAAATTAATGAAATCTTTGAATAAAGGTGAAACAGTAGAGCAAGTAGTTGAAGCTATAAAAATCTCTAAGCAAATCGGGATGCATGTTAGCGGAAACTATATATTCGGATTGCCATCTGAGACTCATCAGGACAGGATGCAGGCAATTCAACTTACAAAAGAATTGGATTTGGATTTGGTTAAGTATAATAATGCGACTCCTTATCCGGGGACAGAACTTTATAATCATGCAAAAGATACAAACCGTCTTAAAATTAAAGGAATTTATGAAAATATCAATTCAGTATCAACCTTTATTGAAAATCCATTTAAAAAAATCCCTTTTTCATACGTTCCTGAGAATAATAGTGAAGGCGAAATTAGACACGATATACTGCTTGGATATCTAAAATTTTACTTTAGATTTAAGCGATTAAAAGGAGTGTTTACAAAACCGGACTTAAATAATGCGTGGTTTGATTTTGGGCATAGTTATAAAGACTTTTTTCGTAAATCACCAGGGATACTTATATTGTTTTTTTATCTTTTTATTAAATTTGGTATTTTTATTATTTCACATACTTTTTATATTTTAAAAAGCAAGAAACAGATTAGAAAATGATTTTTATTAATTCTTCGTCAAAAGACAGCTTTAAAATATTTCAAAGTTTTTCACCAATTTTCGTTCCTTTTGGTATAGGATATCTTATGGCTACGTTGGATCGTAACAATATCAAGTCCTATTATGTTGATGAAGTTTTCGAAAAAGATGCGTTTGAAAAGATTCTAGAAATTTGTAAGAACATTAATAAACCATATATATTTGGTTTTAATGTTTTAACTGTATCTTACAAAAATGCACTAATTTTATCAGTAAAACTTAAGAATAAATTTCCTGAATCTATAGTGGTTTTTGGTGGTATTCATTCCACTATGATGCCTGAAGAATCATTGCTAAACGATACAGTGGATATAGTAGTTAGGGGAGAGGCAGAAAATATAATTGTTGATCTATTCAATTGTTTAAAGAGAAGAAATTATCCAACTCAATTAAATGGTATTTCCTACAAATCAGGAGGTAAAATAATTCATAATTCGGAAAATTTCAATCAAGTTCGTTTAAGTGAGCTTCCCGAATTTCCTTACAAGTATTTTGAAAATAATAATTACAATCTTGGTTATGTAATGACAGCAAGAGGATGTCCATATAATTGTATTTTTTGTAGTAAAATATCAAGAAGTTCTAATGTTCGTTTTATGGAAAAGACGCAAGTCTTAGATAATTTAGAAATACTGTATGAAAAATATAATATTAAACATGTTGGTTTTTTAGATGATGATTTTTTATGCAATCAAAATCGTGTTTATGACCTATGTGAGTTGTTAAGATCTAGTAAATTATACAATAAAATGACATTTAGTTTTGCAGCAAGAGCAGATAACTGTAATGCAGAAGTGTTAAAAATGATGTACAGTAGCGGTTTTAGAAGTGTTTTTCTTGGGTTTGAAACTGCTTCTGAAGATATTATGAAAAGCTTAAAAAAAGGAGAAAAATTGACAAGTGTTATAGAGGCTATAAAAGTTGTAAAAAATGCAAATTTAAGTGTCAGCACAAATTTCATTTTTGGATTACCTGGAGAAAACAGAGAAGTCAGAAGAAAGGCATTCAAGTATGCAAAAGATTTGAAATTAGACTTAGTAAAATACAATAATGCCACTCCATTTCCAGGCACTGAATTATACAATATCGCTGTTGCGGAAAACCGACTTAATGTTGTAGGAAAATATGAAAACTTTTTAGCAACAGCAGTTTTAACTGAAAATCCTTTTAAAAAAATAAGAATTCCATTTGTGCCAAAAGGAAACACGGAAAATCAAATCAGATATGATATTTTATTTGGTACTTTTATTTTCTATTTTAATTTTAGGAGACTTAAGTATATTTTCACAAAACAAGATTTAAGTAATTCTTGGTATTATTTTGGAAAAAATGCGAAGGAGTTATCAAAAAATATTTTTAAAATATTGATTTTATTTGTTATTTTATTTATTAAATTTAGTGAAATGCTAATACTATATCCTTTTTTATCAAAAAATAGAAATAGATGAGAATTCTATTTTTTGATATTGGAGAAATTGATTATAAAGGAGTTGAGATATTGGCGGCAATTCTTAAAAAGCACGGTCATGTAGTTGACCTTCTATTAGATCCGGGGCTTGGAAAACATTATTATTTTAAATTGCCATTATTAAATTTACTTTTTAGAGATACACTCCTTCTAAGAAAATTGAAATCCTTCAACCCTGATTTAATAGCAATGTCAATTGTGACAAACAATTTTCTTTATTTCAGGAATTTTGGCATGAAAATAAAGGAAAATTTTGATGTACCTATTATAGTAGGAGGAATACATCCCACGTCTGTACCAGAATTTGTAATCAAGGAAGATTGGGTTGATTTTTTATGTATAGGTGAAGGGGAAGAAGCTATCGTTGAACTAGCAGATAAACTGCATTACAATCAAGATTTTTCACAGATAAAAAACTTATGGATTAAAGATAAAAATGGGAAAATATATAAAAATCCTTTGAGACCACTTATTTCGAATATTGACACATTCCCTTTTCCAGATAGGAGTTTATACGAAAAATATGGCGTTTTAGGAAAGCGTATTCGATTTGCTACCGGTAGAGGATGCATTCATTCATGTTCATTTTGCGTAAACAGTTTTAGAAAGACATTGTATTGTGGTCAAAAATATCTTAGAAAAAGAAGTGTAGAGAATACTATTAGTGAACTTGTTGAAATTAAGAGAATATATAATCCTAGAGCTATAAGATTTGAGGATGATGTATTTGTTTTGGATAGAGATTGGCTATTTAGATTTAAAGAAGAATATAAAGAAAAGATTAATCTACCTTTTCACTGTTATTTTACACCAACAGGAGTTAAGGAGGATATAATAGAGATTCTTAAAGAAGCAGGTTGTCAATCTATTGCAATGGGAATTCAGAGTGGAAATGAAGAACTGCGTTACACAATTATGAAAAGACAATATTCAAATGAGCAAGTAGTAAAAGCTGCTCAAATAATAAAAAACAAAGGGATAAAACTTTATGCAGAATATATGTTTGGTTTACCCGGCGAAACTCCTGAGAAAATGTGGGAAACTTTGCGATTAAGCGAAAAAATTTCATCAAATAATACATGGACAAGTTTGTTCTACCCATATCCCGGTACAGAATTGGCAACCTATTGTAAAGAAAATGGCTATATCACAAGTGAAATATGGAATAAAGTATTGGAAGGGCAAGGTGGTCCTCAAAATGGGACTATTCTCAATTTCAAATATGAGTCAGAAGCAAGTAATTTCAAAGTATTACTTCCAATTTATAACGCAGTTCCGAAATTTTTAAAACCTTTTGTAAAGTTTTTTTTAAAACGAAAGTATGGATTCTTTCAACGGGCTTTATACCTAATTAGCATCCCCATTCTTGAAAAAAGAGAGTTCATATATAGGATAATTCGTTTGCCCGTTATTATTATTAAAACAAGGCGAATTCTAAAAGGATAACTACCAGTATCGTTTTACTTTATAAAACTTAGTCTTTTCAAAAACAATAACTTCTGAAAATGTTATTCTTTTAAGTGAAAAAAAAGCAGCATAAACTCGGTGAAAGAAAAAAATAATTTTAAAAATGTTGAGAAGCGGCAGTTTAATTAATAAAATAATCAGTTTTTTTAATTTGGGAAATTGGACTGCAATTGAAAATAGATAATGCAGCCTTTCTATTCTTTTTATATCTCTGCCTTTAATTAGGCTTTTACTGTATAGAAATGAGTTTTCGAGCATGTCTATATCTACATTAAAATAATTGTTTCTAATTGCGTAATCTGCAAGTTTTGTCATTGGATATGGTTGGTATATGGAATTCCAAGCGTAATTTGGTTTACACATAATATTTATATCAAGAGTTTCAATAGCATTTTGCAAATTTTCTTTTGGAAGGCATAAAATATTTACTGACATGGTTCTAATGTTGTATTTATTAAATAGCTTTGAAGATTCTAAAATCTGTTTGGCACTAATATCCCTATTAAGTAATTCAATTCTTATATAATCATTCCCAGATTCAATACCATAGATAATTAACGTACAACCTGCATCTTTGAGTTTTTTGATTAGTTGTTCGTCAATTAAGTTAACTCTAACTTGTATTTCGAAATTCAAATTTATCTTTTCTTTATATTTTTCACAAAACTCAATTGTCCATTTTCGATTAATTGTAAAAACATCATCTTGAAAATGGAATACTTTTACAGAATGGTTTGTTTTAAGTATCTGTAATTCTTCAATTAAATTGTCAACGCTTCTTTGTCTTAAGTATCTTCCTTTATTTTTAAAAATTTCTTTGTTTGCATGGTTAAAGCAATATGTGCAATTGTACGGGCAACCACGAGATGCAATTACATCTCTTCTTTTCATTTTTCTATAATTGGCATAATAGTTAACTATGCTTCTATCTGGGAAAGGAAGAGAATCTAAGTTTGGACATAAATCTGCCAGGTCATTTTTAAAAACCTCATTATTAATTTTTACCCACATACCAGGAATATTTTTTACATCTATACCTGATTGTAAGTTGTCAACTAACTTCAAGAATGATACTTCGGCTTCACCTCTGCATAAAATATCAATTCCTTCTTTATAAATAAAATCAGGGAAAAAAGTGCAGTGTGGACCTCCGAAAACAGAGATGAAATTTAAATTATTTTTAAGTTTTATATTTATTTTTTGATAATATATGTGTGTACCTGTAATAACCGAATAAGCGATGATATCAGGTTTTAACTGTTTTATGGTTTTTATATAGTACTTGTCCAATTTAACATCAACGTATAAGCACTGGTGTCCGGCTTGTTTTAATATGGCGATTAAAGTCATAATGCCTAAAGGTTCATAATTTGCGTATTTATATAAAAAAATAATTTTCATTGATTACAGATTTAAACTTTTTTGGACATTTTACACTTAATCAAAGTAATGATAATTTTTAAACCATCTTTTAATTTGATTTTTTTTCCTTGCTTTTTTGTCCTTGGGTTGTAGCTAATGGAAACCTCTTTTATTTTAGTTTGCTTCAGAACTTTTGCAGTAATTTCAGCTTCGAAATTAAAACCATTCGAAATAAATTCCATTGTTTTGATTAAACTAATATCGAATGCTTTATAGCATGTTAGAACATCTGTAAGTTTAGAGTTAAACAAGATATTACAAGTATATGTTATTATTCTGCCTCCTAACATTGGCAAAATCGCTTGTCCTATATGAGTTCTAAACCACTTATAATTCTTTTTTAGTTTATTCTTATCAATGTGTCTCGATCCATAGCAAACTAAAGTTTCGTTGTTTAATATAGGTGAAATGACTGATGGTATATCTTTGGGATCATACTCTAAATCTCCGTCTTGAATTATTATTATGCTTCCCGAACAGTAAGATAATCCTGTTTTAATTGCAGCTCCTTTCCCCAAATTTTTATTATGAACAAGTATTTTAAAATTGGGAGTTTGCTTAAACTTATTGAAATCTTGTTTGAAAAAATGAGTGCTTCCGTCATCAACTGCAATAATTTCAACACAAACTTCATTATTGAAATTAATCTTTAAAACATTTTCGATTACATTGGTTACGTTAAGCTCATTATAAAATGGAATTATCACAGATAGTTTTTTCTCCATCTCCAATTCAAGTTTTAGCTCTTATTCTTAAAAAGACTTCTTTTACAGAAAGTCTTTTAAAAACAAAAATAACATAAAAAACTCGATATAAAAAATACATAGATTGAAATATTTTATTTGCAGGTATTTTAGTTAGTAACTTAATTATTATTATAAGTTTGGGATATTTTACCCCAAATGCAAATAAATAATGTAATCTTTCTAATCTTTTTATATCAGGGGAAATAATTACACTTTTTCCATATAGGTAGTTTCTGTCAAAGGAGGCAACATCACCAAAATAAAAGTTATTTTTCTTTGCAAATTCTGCAAGTGATGTGCCTGGATAAGGCTGGTAAATGCTATTCATTGCATATGTTGGCTTTGCTAGTGAGTTTAGTTTAATTGTTTCGATAGCATTTTCTAAAGTCTCTTCAGGTATTCCAATTATATTAAAAGTATTAATTTTAATTTTATATTTTTTTAATAATCTTGCCGAATGCAAGATTTGTTCATTTGTTATTTCTCGATTTAGAATATCTTTTCTAATGTGCAAATTGCCTGATTCGATACCAAATTGTGCAGAATAGCAACCAGCCTCTTGTAATAATTTCGCAATTTCTTCTGTAACTAAATCTGCTCGAACATTTACTTCAAAAGGAATGTTTAATTTAGTATTTTTATACAGAGTGACAAATTCTGACAACCATTTTTTATTTAATATAAATATATCATCGTGAAATTCTAAAGATTTGGGATTATAAATATTTGTAAGAGTTAATATCTCTTTGATTACATTTTCAGGACTTCTTCTTCTAACTTTATGTGATGACTTCTTGTACAAATCTCTATATGCGTGGTTAAAACAGTATGAACAATCATATGGACATCCTCTCGAAGTTATAGTCCTTATTCTAGTTCGCTTTCTATATAGTTTATACTTATTAATCAGTTCTCTATCTGGGAAAGGAAGTGAGTCTAGATTTGAAATTAATGGCCTAACATTATTCTTAATAATTCCTGAAGCTGTCTTAAACCAAAGGTTTGGGATATTGTAACCAGCAAGATTGAAATTAATTTTATTGACTAAATCAAGCATTGGATATTCACCTTCTCCACGGCATATAACATCTATTCCGTCCTCATAAATTAACTCTGGGAAAAAAGTAGCATGAGGCCCTCCAAAAACTGACAAAAATTTGAATTCTTTTTTTAACGCATTGTTGAAATCACAATATCTTTTCCAATTGTTAGTAGTTACTGAATATGCAATAATATTTGGATTTATTTTTTTTATAGTTTTATAATGTTTTGATTCAAATTTAATGTCATATAATTCACATTGATATCCCTTGTATTTTAATAATGATGAAATATGCATTATCCCAAGAGGCTCATAATAATCAAAATTATGGATGAACAGAATCTTCATTAGTTACTATTTAATATTAATGAATAATCTAAATGGAGCAGTAACATAATAAAACAGGACTGCCTTTAACGAAGGTCTGTACATCACAAATGTTAAAATATATAATCGAGAAATGAATAAAATTAACCTATAAATTGGCTTAAAAGGAAGAATAATTAATACTTTAATAATTTTTGTACTTTTTGGGTTTTTAGAAGCAATAATAAAAAGAGAATGAAGTCTTTGTATCTTATTTTTGTCTTTTGAACTAATAAAACTCTCTCCTGCAACTAAACTGTGTTTATCTTTAAAGTTGTCAACAGACTCATTATAATATGAATTTTCGATTGCATATGTAGTTAGTTCAATTCCCGGAAATGGCTGGAAAATAAAGCATAAAGGATAATCAATCTTTGCCCTCTGATTTAGATATAATGTTTCTAAAGCATCTTCTATACCTTCGCTTGGTAAATTTAGCATACTGAATGCTAAAGTTTTAATTTTAAATTTTTTTATAATTTCAGTCGCAGAAATAATCTGATGGTCAGAAATATTACGTTTGAGTATTTTTTTACGGATAGATTGATTTCCGGATTCTATTCCAAAATATATCGCAATGCACCCCATATCGGATAATATTGAGATAGTCTTTTCATCAATTCCATCAACTCTTGTATATGCTTCGAATGGCTTATTTATTCGTTCACGATAAAGAGGTGCGAATTTTTCTAACCAAATATTGTCAAGTGTAAATATATCATCATTAAAAATGATTAACTTTGTATTAAATTCTTTAACGGCAAATTCAAGTTCATTTATTACACTTTGTGTTGACCGCCTTCTTATATATTTGCCCTTTCCTTTATAAATTTGTTTATAAAAATGATTTATACAATAAGTACACTCGTAAGGGCAACCTCTTGAGGTCATTATATAATAAGTATCCAAACGGCGATAAAAGTTATACTTAAAAATTATTTTATAGTTTGGAAAAGGTAATATGTCGAGATTATTACATAATTCTCTTAATTCATTTTTAAATATTTCCCCATTTTTATCTTTAATCCAAAAATTTTGTATTCTTGTGATATCAAGTTTTTTAGATATTTTATTAGCTAATTCAAGAAATGCATATTCCCCTTCTCCTATACAAACAGCATCTACGTCTTTATTGTAAATTATTTCCGGTTTTATTGAAGCATGAACTCCTCCGAAAACAGAAAAGAATGAAATCTTGTTTTTTAATTTGGTGTTAAGATTTCTAAAATATGACCAAGTGAAGCTTACTATCGAGTATCCAATTATATCAGGAGAATATTCTTTGGTCTTTTTTATATAATTTCTTTCAAATTTTGTATCGATAAATTCTGTTTGATGACCGTTCGCCATCAAAATAGACGATAATGTCATAATTCCTAAAGGGACTGCATTTAAATCACTTTTATAAATAAATAGAATTTTCATTAAAGCTATACTAAATAATACACAAAATTATTTATAAGCAAAGATAAGATATTTAGGTTTGCTAGACTGGAGATATATCAAAATTATATAGAATCACATCAAATAAACTTAAATTCACTATTTAAACAAATAAACTAACATTTTTTCTAATCCGATAATATCTGAAATGCCAAATAACTCATTTTTTTTACTTAATTCTAAAGTAATTATTAAGTTGTTTTTAATGGATAATACAAAGTCAATTTGAATCACATTCACATTTATCTTTTTAATAACGCAAAAAGCTGGGCTTAAAAACCTTATTGTTTTTAATATTATATTAGTCTTTTGTTCTAAGCTTAAGCTTTTAAGATCTTTAAGAATCATTGAGTCCTTATTAATTAATATTGCATTATCAATAGCTGAATTTATTTTATTTGATAATATTTCTTTATTGGCAATAATCGGATGACACTGGCGACATTGGTTTCCGATTATAAAGGACCAAAAGTCTTTTTCAACATTCTGAAAACTATTGCATGAAAAATCAATTATTTTAAAAGTACTAATAGCATTATCTTTAAATTTATAAATCTTAATCAATGATCTTAATCCAAATAAGCAAAACGCTATAGTAATTATATAAATAACAAAGTAATATAAATTTTTATTCATTGATTAAAACAGTTTTATTAATTTCTTTCTTCACGTAAATTTTAATTATTTCAAGTTTTGATATGCTATCTTCTGCATACCTAATTTCATCAACATCAAAGTAAGATTCATAAAAAATTGCAAAATTAGGCATCTTCCCGTTATTATTAATTCGTAACACGACTTCTTCTAAAACCCGAGAATGTTTTTCGGGATTGTATTCATTTATTGTAATTGTCTCAATATTATTATGAATTTCTTTTGGATTATAAATAAATTGATTGTTATAGGCTTTGTAATACTTAAATATCCCTGTTGAGTACTCTTCAATAATTAAATTCAGATTATTTTTTTGAAATAATATAAAAAAGCTAAAAACCAATAATGCTATATTTGTTATTTTAAAATTATATTTATTTATTATACTTATTATTTTAATATTTTTTTCTACTAATCTTGAGATTATAACTGATATAATATTTAATTGAATCATTGTCCCTATTAGAATCGAATTAAAAATTCTTTCTGAAAATAGTATGTTTTCTTTACTAGGGATAAAGAATGGTAATGTCATAATAAAAAGTATAATACTTGAAAATATAATGATTATTGTCAATTTCTTCTGGGAATACTTTTTAAATGGATTTAACTTAATCATATATATTGATATAATCAATATTGCAGGGATAAGTATTGGTAGTTGGAGTAATAATTTGTAGATATAAATTAGCCATTCTCGTAATCCTAATATTGCATACCTAAATATATTTTCTATGTCTTTAATTTGTATACCACCCTGTCTAGTAAGCCTTGAACTTGTCCCAGGAACTAATAATATAAAAACTAAACAAATTAAAATAATAAGAATTGTTGGTAAAATATCTTTTACTTCATATTGTCTTAATGCGAGTGCTAATAAATATAGAATAGTAGCGCAGAATAATACTATGAACATTTCATTTAATCCTATTGATAGAATTACGAATACTGAACTTGAAATGAAATAAAATATTTTCTTTATATTTCTTTGCGGATATGAAATGTATCGATAAAAAAGTACCCAAAAAATAGCGTAAAAACACCATGGATATAGATTGACGAAACTACAGAATCCCCAATAGAGATTTGCAAATATAGACGGCGAAATTGTGAAGTAAATTAGAACAAAAACTAATGAAAACAACAGAATTTTCTTTTTATCGATTTCATTTTTAGTAACAGTTCTAATTATGTAATAAGTAGAAAAAATGAAAACTACAATGGAAATAATTGGGATTAATTTGTAAAATTCAAATCCAAAAAGTGAAAATGGATTATATGCATGTAAAAAATATGTAGAATACCTACCGTCATCAAAAGATAGTGAATAAAATAACGAGTCTTGTAAACTGCCAAATCTAGTGCTCAGACTTAAAGCAATTTCTTCCACATTTGGGAAAGAATATAGTGAAGCCAAAACTAGCCAAAAATAGCCCCATACCAAAATTAAACATATAAATAAATAGTTTATTAATTTTATAGTTTTATCATTAAAAGTTCTAAAGAGGAAAAAGATGTATATGGAAGCTATTAATAGAAATAGTACTAAAAAAAGGAATTTATTGAAAAAAACTTTAGAAACAAATATGAGCTTATTTACAAGATTCTTTTCTGTATAGTATGGAATTTCGACATAATATTGTTTCTCATTTTTCAGAAACGCTACACCAGGATTTTGTCCAGATTTAATAATGCCAAAAACCTTATTGTTTATTAAGATATCAATACTATCTGACAAAATTTCTTCAGGTATCTTCACGCAAATTTTATTTAAATACAATTCACTCAGTGTGAATGTTTCATTAACTGAAACTGTTTTTAGAATATTTTTTCTACCTAAAGAACTCTTGCCAAAAAATGTTATTTTTTTATTAAATGTATTTTCATTGTTAGAGATAACTTTTATTTCTAAAGTTTCAAAAATTGATATCCTTGATATATAAGTAGATAATAACGCTAAAAAGCAAATTACAGAGATTATATAAATGGCAGTTGTTTTACTTTTTAAATTCTGGGCCTTCAATACTTTTAAATTTAAGGTATAACCTACAAATATAATTATAAATGTCAATAAAGCTAAATACTATTACGGTTATTATTGTTTTTTTATAAAAATTTGAAAAATTAGAAAAAAATGATTATTTTTACAAATTAGAAGTGAGAGAATTTTTCTTTTAACAGGGGTTTTATAATGTCATAATTATGAAATACTTTAAATTTATTACATTTTTCCTATTTTTTTTAGTAATAGGGAATATGTTAATTGCTCAGGGCGTTGCTATAAACACTGACGGAGAAGTTGCTGATGTGTCTTCTATGCTAGATGTTAAGGCAACGAATAAAGGAATACTTGTACCACGAATCAGTATCCCAAATCTCTCGGCAGCTGCTCCTGTTACATCTCCCGCTACTAGTTTGTTGGTTTATAATACAAATGCAGGCACAGGAGTAGGGTATTATTATTGGAGTGGAAGTGCATGGATTAAATTGTTTACCAATGCAGATGTTCATGCTCCAAAATGGAGTGGTAATAATAATACAACTGATGCTATCGGAAGAACTGGCAATGTGGGAATTGGTACTACCTCACCAGGTCAGAAACTTGATGTTCAAAGCGGTAATTTAAATGTTGGAGCCTTATACGGCACTTATGTTATGTATGGAACTTTGGGTAGTTTTGACACCCGCGCGACAAACCCTAATCCCGAAATTTATAATATGGGTGTAACAAGTGAATTTAAGGGCAATGCTGCAAATGGTTTGTCTGATGGAGGTACTTACAATTCTGTTTTAACTGTTAGAAATTGGTCTGCTGGAACCGACTGGTCGGGAGGAGGTGTGCATCAGATGGGATTTACTGCAAATGGAAATATTTGGCATAGATACAGTCAAACTACCGGAGTTTGGGGCCCCTGGCGAAAATTGTACGATTCTGCCTCTGGTGGATTAATTACTTGCGGTACAGCGAATTATGTTGTAAAATCGGATGGGTCAAATGGCGTTTGTAGCCAAATTTATGATAATGGAACTAATGTTGGGATTGGAACTGCGAGTCCTACTACCAAAGTCACGATAGCAGGAGGTCATGGGGATACAAAATTAAGACTATATTCAACAGGAAATGGCAGTGACCAACCTTCTAATCTTTCATTATGGGCTTCGGAACCGGGTGTAACTTATTTTGGTACCGGTATTGGCTATAACGTAAATGGTCACCCATTTTATGGAAGGATAGATGCTACAAGGGGGGCAGCTTATGTTAGGTTTTTGCCGGCAGAAACTAAGTTCGAATTTATAAATAGTGCAGGTTCAACAATAAATAATGTAATGGTTGTTAAAGAAACTGGTAGAGTTGGAATTGGAACTGATGCTCCGGCTGAAGTATTAAGCGTTACTACTGCAATTGCCGGTTGGCAGTCACGATTTAACAATTCGAGTGGTTCAGGTGCAGATGTATATCTGGCTCATAATGGAGGTTATGGAATGCATATTAGAGGTTGGAATGCTACTGATGGTATTTACACTTTAGAAATGTATAATAATACTTCTTTGACAAATGCTTTTTATAATAGTGGGAGAGTTGCTTTGGGTATGGTTGGAAACGTTGGTGTAGGAAATGCTGCTCCAAGTCAAAAGTTACATGTAACAGGTAACCTTAGAGTTACAGGTGCTTATTATGATAGTAATAATACACCAGGAACATCGGGACAGGTATTATCATCAACTGCAACAGGTACAACTTGGATTAAAGGGCAAATAATTCAGACAAATTCTGCTTCAGTAACTGCCGGAAATTGGTACAGAATTGCTTCAAACCCGGGCAACAGAGCTGACGCAACATTTACTCTAAGGGATTTTATCAGTGGTGGTGGACACTCAACTTTAAGATTTCATGCAGGTATTAATTATGGAGATGCTGGCGGTATAAGTTTTACTTTATTAAATCATTCGAGATATGGTACTACAACATTTACTAAAGTTAGAATTATAAGAAATTCAACATACGACGGAGCTTATCTTGAAGTTTATTGTGCCAGATCAGGTGATGTTGAATATGATATGTTTGATAATTATCAAAGTTCAGGCTGGGTTCCTGTTGATTGGACGGCAGGTAGTATTCCCGGAGGGTGGACAGCTCATGAATATGAAACAGACAGACTCTTTGCTGTCGGTGTTTCGGATGATGTATTAAGTTTAACAAGAGGTGGTTATTTAGGTGTTGGAACGGCTTCTCCAACTTATCGTTTAGAATCTAGTGGAGATATTTATGCTAATGGGGGGTGGATGAGAGTATCAGGAAATCAAGGTTATTACTTTGAATCCTGGGGTGGCGGTTTTTATATGGTTGATGGAACATGGATTAGAACATACAATAACAAAAGTTTTTATCATAATACCGGAATAATGAGAACTGATGGAACATTTCAGGTTGGTGGAGATGGTTCAACGTTAAATGTTCCTAATGGTGGTAATTTTGCATATCGAACAAATGTTCTTTTTGCAAATACAAGTGGTAATGTGGGTATTGGAACTGCATCCCCCGGTTATCGTTTAGATCTGGCACAAGGAACTTTTGCATTTGGTAACAGCAATCAAAGAACGGAAAGTAGAGATAATGCCGGTTTGCAAGGTAATGCTGGGGCACAAAGTGGTTTTTTTGAAACAGCCAGCCCGTCAAATTATCCTGCGGGGGCTTCGAGTTGGTGGCATCTAATAGACTGCCGCCATAGTAATACGGGAAATAATTATGCAATGCAACTTGCTGGTAGTTTTTTTGATCAAAGGTTGTACTTCAGAAAAACTAATAATAATGCTGCGCAGCCTTGGGTTGAAATTACAACTGCTGCGACAGAGACTTATACTGCTGTTTCTTTAACTAGTGATTATATTATAACGAATACATCTTATACAGATATTCCAGGGATGACTTTGTCATTTACTGCAAAGAAATCTTCTGTATTGGTGATGTTAACTGCTTCAGGTCATGGCTATACAAATTCGATGTCTTTTGTAAATCTAAGAATTTGGAATAATACTACATGGTCAACTTGGGGTGGAACATCAAACAAAATTCAATCTTATGATAATGCAACTGGAACAGTAACAGTTTGGAGTCTTTCATACTCGAAATTAATTACAGGATTAACTGTTGGTGCAACATATTCATTGAAAGTTCAAGGTCGTGTATCCGGAATATTAGGTGTTGATGATGCTGTAATATATCCATCATCAGATCCTGATGCAGAACATTTAACCCTGACTGTATTCTATTAGTATTATATTATGAAGTATTTTATTTCTGTTTTTGTATTTGTCTTATTTTCACTTATTTGTTGTTCACAGGAGATTAGGGACACAAATAAAAATGAACAAATCTCGTGTGAACCAAGTAAATTTGAAAGTAAAATAATTCAGCAGAAAGAGGAGGATACTGTAAAAAATATTGAAATTCCTGAAAATAAACTTTCATCTCAAAGTTCTAATAAAAAATTTGTAGCAAAAGAACCGGAGAATTTACAAATTAGTAAATAACTTATTGTGGTTTTTTCTTCGTGTGACTTAGTGATTCTGTCGTGTAACTTTGCGCTACTATAAAGCTCACAATTTTTCACAAAGTTTGACATAGAGTTTTGAGTTTTTGTTTCTTAATTATTGTACTTTGTTTATTGTTATTTGATTTTTATGATTTGTTGTACAAATATTTTTATTAATGAAAGTTTTTAACTAAATTTTACTAAATTTGTTTCACTATTACATTTATTGATAATTTTAAATTCAAATTTCAGTTTAATCTTTAATTTTAATTACTATGGCTAAATCGAAGGACGCAAAAAAGGAAACCAAGAAAGTACCAACTAAAACAGCTAAGGAAAAGAAAGCTGAAAAAAGAGAAAAGAAGGCTAAAAAATAGCCTTCTTTTTTATATCACTTGAAATTTTTATATGAGAAGATTTTTTGCGCTACCCTCGTGATAACTTATTATTCAGATATAATCGCTTCATAGTCGTTTGCTAACGGTTAAGTAACGGATATGGAATATAATATTCATTATTTCAGAATCTAATAATTAACCCGTTCCGATATAAGTCGGAACACCGCTATATGATGCATTTGAGAATTTGCGTATAAAAAATATTTTTAGCGTCGCGTTTAAACAGAAAAGCTGTTTGAGCTAAGCGAGTTCTTTTCTGTCAGCAAGCGAAAATATTTTTAGCAAATTATCAGCAGCATCAATCGTTTTTTGCTTCCTTTTTTTCGATTATAGTCCAACGAAGTATTAGGAGTTTTAAAAAAAACGAACTAATACTTTAGTTGGTCTTAATCCTCGATTATGCATTGAATTAAATATTAAATAAAATTTGGCATAAT
>Ga0116142_10000569_pt1 | contig 48696 bp, 41 predicted proteins | sample AD_UKC033_MetaG_FD_89785 | JGI IMG/M metagenome (GOLD analysis project Ga0116142, IMG submission 89785) | Active sludge microbial communities of municipal wastewater-treating anaerobic digesters from USA - AD_UKC033_MetaG | ecosystem: Engineered > Bioreactor > Anaerobic > Digestate | place: USA... | reverse complement strand
GCCCGGTCGCCAAGAGGTTTCAATCCACGCGCGACCGGTGAAGGTCGCGCGACCACCCGCGCCCGCGGGTGCTGCCCGGTCGCCAAGAGGTTTCAATCCACGCGCGACCGGTGAAGGTCGCGCGACGCATGGCGCTGGCCGACTCGACCTGCGCAGACCGGTTTCAATCCACGCGCGACCGGTGAAGGTCGCGCGACATCGGCTCTCCTCTCGTGGTCACGTCCAGAATGGTTTCAATCCACGCGCGACCGGTGAAGGTCGCGCGACCGTCCCCGCGCACGACCTGGCCGACCTGGCCGTGGTTTCAATCCACGCGCGACCGGTGAAGGTCGCGCGACACGCTGCACCTTGGCAGCCCGGCGGGCACGGCATCGTTTCAATCCACGCGCGACCGGTGAAGGTCGCGCGACCCCCGAACGCCAGCGCCCCGAACGGCGCCGCCCCGTTTCAATCCACGCGCGACCGGTGAAGGTCGCGCGACCTCGGGGCTCAGGGCTTGTGTCGCTCGGTGAGCAGGTTTCAATCCACGCGCGACCGGTGAAGGTCGCGCGACCACCACCACCACCGGTCGCAGTCTGCAACACCTCCGAGTTTCAATCCACGCGCGACCGGTGAAGGTCGCGCGACGCCAAGCCTTCCGCATAACGCGCAGCACCTGCCGGTTTCAATCCACGCGCGACCGGTGAAGGTCGCGCGACCCGGTTTGGCTGGTGGCTTGTTGGCGCATCGGTCGTTTCAATCCACGCGCGACCGGTGAAGGTCGCGCGACGGCCAAATCAAACGCCACGGCACAAACCAATGATGTTTCAATCCACGCGCGACCGGTGAAGGTCGCGCGACCGCCGGGCCCAAAGCATCCTGGAAAACCGGCGCCGTTTCAATCCACGCGCGACCGGTGAAGGTCGCGCGACTTGCCGGTGGACTGCTGGCGAACCGGAGCAATAAGTTTCAATCCACGCGCGACCGGTGAAGGTCGCGCGACCGCCGACCCGGCGACGTTGATCGGCCACGTCGCGCCGTTTCAATCCACGCGCGACCGGTGAAGGTCGCGCGACTGCGCGAGCTTTGCAGCATCCAGGCCGAGATTGCGGTTTCAATCCACGCGCGACCGGTGAAGGTCGCGCGACGCGGCCAGCTCCAAGAGCTTCGCGTTTGCCGGAACGTTTCAATCCACGCGCGACCGGTGAAGGTCGCGCGACCAGGAGGGCGTCGTCATGGCCGTCGTGACGCTCATGTTTCAATCCACGCGCGACCGGTGAAGGTCGCGCGACCGAGGCGCGCGCCGGGTTCGATCAGTTCGGCAACGTTTCAATCCACGCGCGACCGGTGAAGGTCGCGCGACGCACTGGGCGACCGATGGCAAGGAGGCGAGGGCGGTTTCAATCCACGCGCGACCGGTGAAGGTCGCGCGACCGGCTTCGGACTGCGTTGCAGCTTCGCCAATTGGCGTTTCAATCCACGCGCGACCGGTGAAGGTCGCGCGACGGGAGAGGCATGAGCGCGGTCTGCGCATCTTCGCGTTTCAATCCACGCGCGACCGGTGAAGGTCGCGCGACCCTCGAAGCCCTCGCCGGCCGCGCGCTCACTGCAGTTTCAATCCACGCGCGACCGGTGAAGGTCGCGCGACGCCTTGTCGCGCAGTCGCTGGCGTTCGAGCACGGCCGGGTTTCAATCCACGCGCGACCGGTGAAGGTCGCGCGACATGACGGGCACGGGCGGCACGTCGCACGAGGGACAGGTTTCAATCCACGCGCGACCGGTGAAGGTCGCGCGACCGCCGACTTCCGGGAGTCCGCCGCCGACTTCCGGGTTTCAATCCACGCGCGACCGGTGAAGGTCGCGCGACCTCGAAGCCCTCGCGGGCCGCGCGCTCACTGCAGTTTCAATCCACGCGCGACCGGTGAAGGTCGCGCGACGACGGGCACGGGCGGCACGTCGCACGAGGGACAGGTTTCAATCCACGCGCGACCGGTGAAGGTCGCGCGACCAGCATGCGCTGCGGCCTTGATGTTGCGCACACGGCGTTTCAATCCACGCGCGACCGGTGAAGGTCGCGCGACTTCGGCCTCAATGCGGTCAAGTGGGCCGCGCTGAAAGCGTTTCAATCCACGCGCGACCGGTGAAGGTCGCGCGACGGCATCGCGCCGCTCGAGCTCGGCGACCGCTGCGGTTTCAATCCACGCGCGACCGGTGAAGGTCGCGCGACGTTGACCTCGAGCCTTTCAGCGCGGCGAATGTTCGTTTCAATCCACGCGCGACCGGTGAAGGTCGCGCGACGACGACAACCTCGATGCTCTGGTGCTCGATGTTGGAGTTTCAATCCACGCGCGACCGGTGAAGGTCGCGCGACCGTATCGGTGCAACATCTTGCCGCAATCGCTTAAGGTTTCAATCCACGCGCGACCGGTGAAGGTCGCGCGACCGACGCCAAGCAATTCGATGGTGCAGGTTCTGCTGTTTCAATCCACGCGCGACCGGTGAAGGTCGCGCGACGAGCGCGCAGGCGTTGGGGGAGGTTGGTCATTTGTTTCAATCCACGCGCGACCGGTGAAGGTCGCGCGACGTGCCGCGTCGAGCAGATACGACTCCACGCGGTGGTTTCAATCCACGCGCGACCGGTGAAGGTCGCGCGACGATCTCGCTCGCGAGTTCGATCTGCTCCGGCAGGTTTCAATCCACGCGCGACCGGTGAAGGTCGCGCGACGCGACATGCGCACAGCCTTCGCGGCCAACGCGAACAGTTTCAATCCACGCGCGACCGGTGAAGGTCGCGCGACCATCGCCAGCGATGGCGTGACCCACGAAATTATGGTGTTTCAATCCACGCGCGACCGGTGAAGGTCGCGCGACCGCGCCTCCGGGCCGCAGAGGTGCAGCAGCAGGAGGTTTCAATCCACGCGCGACCGGTGAAGGTCGCGCGACGTTGCCTACGAATAACTTTGATGCTGGCCATGTGTTTCAATCCACGCGCGACCGGTGAAGGTCGCGCGACCAAGTGGCCGAGGCCGAAGCGTTCGACAACGCAATGTTTCAATCCACGCGCGACCGGTGAAGGTCGCGCGACCCTCCCAGGCGGTGCCGTCGGTCACGAAAATATCGTTTCAATCCACGCGCGACCGGTGAAGGTCGCGCGACGTCGCGCCGCGCGTGATCACCAGATCGCCCGCGACGTTTCAATCCACGCGCGACCGGTGAAGGTCGCGCGACGGGCCACGGGGCGGGGGTATGGGCGGGCTTCACGAGTTTCAATCCACGCGCGACCGGTGAAGGTCGCGCGACCGGCCGCCGCCGCCTGCTGTGCGTACTGCGCCGCGTTTCAATCCACGCGCGACCGGTGAAGGTCGCGCGACGTGTGCGTGCAGTGCGCCGAGCGGCGCGCGACGAGGTTTCAATCCACGCGCGACCGGTGAAGGTCGCGCGACGCGTCGCGGGTTGCGTCGCCGCTCGCTGGAAGATGTTTCAATCCACGCGCGACCGGTGAAGGTCGCGCGACAGATCTTCGGCACGCGCTGGTTCGCCAACGGCACGTTTCAATCCACGCGCGACCGGTGAAGGTCGCGCGACCTCGCGATGGCGGGCGACGAGATCCACATCGCCGAGTTTCAATCCACGCGCGACCGGTGAAGGTCGCGCGACAGTCGCGGACCCATGCCGGCTGGGCGTCCAGCTCGTTTCAATCCACGCGCGACCGGTGAAGGTCGCGCGACCCATTGCTGGCCGCATCGATCGGCACAGGCCGACGGTTTCAATCCACGCGCGACCGGTGAAGGTCGCGCGACCTGGACCCGGTGCCAGCTGGCGCGGCGCGTTATGCGGTTTCAATCCACGCGCGACCGGTGAAGGTCGCGCGACCGACGTGCGACATACGGTCGTCGCAGAACCGCATCGTTTCAATCCACGCGCGACCGGTGAAGGTCGCGCGACATCGCGGCCGAGCTGGTCGCGGCGGCCGACGCATGCGTTTCAATCCACGCGCGACCGGTGAAGGTCGCGCGACGATCGAGAGCAGCAGCCGCCCGTCCCCGTACAGCTCGTTTCAATCCACGCGCGACCGGTGAAGGTCGCGCGACGTATCGCCAGCTCAGTGATGCGCGCTGGCAGGCCGTTTCAATCCACGCGCGACCGGTGAAGGTCGCGCGACCGACCTCGTCCGAGGTCAGGATGCTGGCCGCCTCGTTTCAATCCACGCGCGACCGGTGAAGGTCGCGCGACAGGAGTTGATGGTGGCGCGGGCGGCGCTGCGCGGCGTTTCAATCCACGCGCGACCGGTGAAGGTCGCGCGACGACCCGTACTACTGGCGCTGGCTGGAATTTGGCTGGTTTCAATCCACGCGCGACCGGTGAAGGTCGCGCGACCTCAGCAGGCTGGCCCACATCTGGCCGATGCTGTCGTTTCAATCCACGCGCGACCGGTGAAGGTCGCGCGACGGTCGGCCCCTTGGCGACGGCGCGCCCGTCCCCGACAACGTTTCAATCCACGCGCGACCGGTGAAGGTCGCGCGACCTCGGGCTACGAGCACCGCGCGCAGGTCTACGATTGGTTTCAATCCACGCGCGACCGGTGAAGGTCGCGCGACGCGCAGCTCGGCGCCGCGCTGGGCGTGATCATGCCGTTTCAATCCACGCGCGACCGGTGAAGGTCGCGCGACCGTTGTAGCCGGCCCATGCCGTCACCTCGCCCGAGCGTTTCAATCCACGCGCGACCGGTGAAGGTCGCGCGACCACGGTCGCCTATACCGTCGTGATCGCCGGGACGGTCGTTTCAATCCACGCGCGACCGGTGAAGGTCGCGCGACAAGACCCGCGACGGGGACAACCTGGCCGCAGCGATGTTTCAATCCACGCGCGACCGGTGAAGGTCGCGCGACCAGCGTTGCCGCCGCGAGCCGGGCGCACATTGACGTTTCAATCCACGCGCGACCGGTGAAGGTCGCGCGACGCTGCCGCGGCGGCACGTCGACGGACTGCTCGACGGTTTCAATCCACGCGCGACCGGTGAAGGTCGCGCGACTGGGCGGCGCAGCGGGCGGCGGCAAGGACTTGCCGGTTTCAATCCACGCGCGACCGGTGAAGGTCGCGCGACTATGCCGTGCAGTAGCGGTCGAACCACGCAGCAAGGTTTCAATCCACGCGCGACCGGTGAAGGTCGCGCGACACGAGCATGGGCACGCAGACCGGGACCTGTGACTTCGTGTTTCAATCCACGCGCGACCGGTGAAGGTCGCGCGACGGTAGGCGGATCAGACGCCGGAGGCTGCGGGCACGTGTTTCAATCCACGCGCGACCGGTGAAGGTCGCGCGACCACGCGCCAGCTCGCGCGCACATCGGTGCGGTACCGTTTCAATCCACGCGCGACCGGTGAAGGTCGCGCGACCAGCGTCGGCCGTTGATCCACGTCGCCGGGTGCGGTTTCAATCCACGCGCGACCGGTGAAGGTCGCGCGACCTGCGATGCCGCTGCCATCTTTGAGCGAGTGGATCAGTTTCAATCCACGCGCGACCGGTGAAGGTCGCGCGACGGCCTGGGCGTGCAGTGGTTCCGCGCGCTCTACCCCGTTTCAATCCACGCGCGACCGGTGAAGGTCGCGCGACCGGCGCCGCAGACGCCTCGGCCGTGACGGCAAGCGTTTCAATCCACGCGCGACCGGTGAAGGTCGCGCGACCGCGCGATCGGCGCGGAGAGCCACGGCTGGCCTCCGTTTCAATCCACGCGCGACCGGTGAAGGTCGCGCGACACCTCACGCACCGCCCGCGCCTGACGGTGGAGCTGGCGTTTCAATCCACGCGCGACCGGTGAAGGTCGCGCGACTGCCGTTGCTGATCGCGGTGCGCGCTGCCCAGCGGTTTCAATCCACGCGCGACCGGTGAAGGTCGCGCGACGGCAATCGAGCCGCTGTCCTTCCGGATGCGGCCGGCGTTTCAATCCACGCGCGACCGGTGAAGGTCGCGCGACGGCCAGCGGCCAACAGCGCCGGCTTGTGATGCTCGGCGTTTCAATCCACGCGCGACCGGTGAAGGTCGCGCGACGGTCCGACGAAGCTCAGCGGCTCACTGCCGAAGATCGTTTCAATCCACGCGCGACCGGTGAAGGTCGCGCGACCGAGCAGGCCGAGGCGTCGGGCCTCGGACGAGGTGTTTCAATCCACGCGCGACCGGTGAAGGTCGCGCGACGCCTCGATGCTAAGTGCTTGTTGTCGCGAGCTGTTTTCGCCGCCTTGCGCGAACCTTTCCGGGTGCGACGAGCGGGCGCCGGCATGGGAATCGGTCGGCGTCGACAACTCGTTGCAGAACAATGGCTTGCGCGTCGCGCGAACCTCCGCGCTGTTTGCCGACGCTCGGGGTTCGCGGGCTTCGTCAAAGGACCAGGGGATCATCGAAATCGACAGCCTTGAAGCGGCCGTGCTCGCGGACCTCGAAGCCCTTGGCATCGGCCATGCGGTACAGGCGCAGGCAGTCGTGCTCGAGGTCGATGATCTCCAGCAGCCGGCGCTCGAGCTGCTCCATCTTGGCGAGATCGACGCGGCACTCGAAGACCGATTTCTGCACGCGCTGCCCGGTGCTCTCGCAGGCTTTCGCGACGCGGCGCAGGCGCCGCCGCCCTGCGCGGTCTTCGGTATTCACGTCGTAGCAGACCAGGACCAGCATCGAACTCGCTATTTCGGTGCGAAGGGCGCGTAGGTTTCGGCATCGCCGCGCAGATGGCGGGCCAGCAGCCTCGCCTGCACGAGCGGGACGATACCCAAGGGCACTGCCTGCGCCAGCAACGGGTGCGTCAGCTCCTCGCGCTTGCGCTCCTGGAACGCGACGATGACAGCCTTGCGCGCGTCGTCGCGCAGCATCACGGCGCCGCCTTCGCGGACGTCGAAGTCATCGGCGCCAAGCTGGGCGCGGTTGACCAGCGTGAGCGCCAGCCGGTCGGCAACAGGCCGGAATTCTTCCATCAGGTCGAGCGCGAGCGCGGCGCGCCCCGGCCGCAGGGCGTGCAGGAAACCGACCTGCGGATCGAGCCCCGCGGCTTCGCAGGCGCTGCGGCAGTCGTTCATCCACATCGAGTAGAGGAAGGACAGCAGCGCGTTCATGCGGTCCCGTGGCGGGCGGCGGCTGCGTCCGTCGGGGGCCAAGGCGTCGCGCAGGTCCGGGCGCACGACGCGCCGAAGCGCGGCGAAGTAGGTGCGCGCGCCTTCGCCCTCGACGCCGCGCAGCGCATCGAGCGTGGCGGCCCCGGGGACGGCGCGCACACTGCCTGCGAGGTCCGCCGCGGCACGGCCGAGAGCTTCTCCGTCTTCGGCGAGCTTGGCTTCGCGCGCCGCGCGCAGCAGCACCTGGCGCTGGTTCTTCAGCTTCCCGGCGACGATGTGCTGCGCGAGGCGCAGGGCGAAGCCATCGTCCGCTGCCTGCCGGTGCTGCGCCTGGCGCAGCAGGACGTTGCCACCGGTGGCGCCTTCGAGTCGTGCCTTGAAGCGGCCGTTGCCTTCCAGCAGCACCAGGGCGATGCCCTCATCCGCGAGGCGATGCATGAGCGGCACCGAGATGCCGACGTGGCCGAAGCAGACCACGGCCTGCAGATGATGCAGCGGCACGCGCAGCCTGGTTTCATCGTCCGACATCACGCGCAGCGTGTCGTTGTCCAGCCGCAGGTAACTCTCCGGCGTCGTGACGTAGAGGGTGTTCAACAGCTGCATCGCTTGGCTCGACATCGCTGCCCGGATCAGCGTTCGGGGTCGTACCAGGCACTGGAGCCCGCCAGCTCGTGCAGGCGGCCGATGGCTTCCGGCTGGCAGCGGTCGTAGAGCGAGCAGCCCCGGCAGCGCCGCGTGTCGGCAGTGGGTGGCGGCAGCGTGCCGCGCGCGAGCATCTGCCGCACCTCGGCGATGGTCGTGCGCACGCGTTCGCGCAGCGCATCGTCGATGGCAACGACGCGCCGGCGCTTGCTGCTCGCGTAGTAGAGGGCGCCTTCGTTCACTTCGTGCCCGGTCATTTCGCTCAGGCACATCGCCTGCGCCGCGAGCTGTACGTCGTCGCATGCGGCGATGTCCGCGGCCTTGTGCCGGGACCCGTGTTTGTATTCGACCGGGTAGGGCGTGCCATCGGGCTCGAACTCGGCGACGTCGGCCTTGCCGATCAGGCCGAGGTTCTCGCTCCATACCGGCAGCGCGCGTTCGATACGGAGGCCGCGGCGCAACTCCATGCCCGGCGCATCGACCTGCCGGTGCACCGCCTGCCCGCGCAGCGTGTGCACGTTGTCGTCGAAGGCCTGTTCCAGGTGGATCAGCCCGCACTGGCGTGGGCAGTAGGCCCAGTGCTGCAGGGCAGAAAGCGGCAAGGGTTCGGGCTCGTCCATGGCCGTTCAGGTGTCCTGCGGCTAAACTGCCGATGACCCGCTGTTGCGGGGAATGCTGCGGGAGATGATGCCGATGTCGCCCACCCTCGATGCCGTGCTTGCGGACGCGCTCAAGCTCTCGCCCCAGGAGCGCGCGGAGTTGGTCGAGGCATTGGCCGACAGCGTGTTGCCGGCGCCGGCGCTGCACCCTGATTGGCACGCGGAGATCGCGCGTCGTGTGGCCGAGATGGATGCCGGCCGTCTGCGCTTCATTGCCGAGGACGAGGCCCTGGCGGCGCTTGCCGCCCGCATCGAGAGTCGCCGGCCTCGCGCATGAGGGTGGAGATCGCCGCGGAGGCCCAGACCGACGCGGAGGAGGCCATCGACTGGTATATCGACCACGACGCGTGGACGGTCGCGCACGCCTTCCATGAAGAGCTTGTGATGGCATTGGCGCGCATTGCCGCCGCGCCCGGGCTCGGAACACCGACCGACGAAGGCCTGCGCGTGTTGCCGATCCACCGGTTCCCGTATTCGTTGGTCTATCGCGAGGGAAGCGACGTTCTTCGCGTGATCGCTGTTGCCGCACAGCGGCGGCGGCCGGGGTTCTGGCGCGGCCGCCGTTGAGGTGTCTTGCCTGCCATTCATCCGATCCGCGTCAACAGCCTGACCTGTGCAGGCAGCCCGTCGCGTCTGACTTCGACCTCGTAATCGGTGAAGGCGCGCGCTGCGTCGACACCCTCCCTGCGCTTGACGATGACGCGATCGAACAGATCGTGCGCGTGCGCGTTGCCGAGCTTGTCCTGGTGCTCGAACACGTACAGCCCGCGCGTGGCCATCTGCCCGCGAGCGGCCGAGCGATCGTGCTCGAACATGTCGGCGAGCGCCTGCCACAGCAGCTCGAGATCGTCCTCGCCGAAACCCGTCTGGTCGGCGAGGAAGGCCGAGACGAAGCCGTGCGCGCGATACAGGCCGTAAGGCACGGTGTGCTTGCGGCCCATCGTGCGGTTGTCGCCCTGCTGCTTCTCGGCCTCTGCTTCGGTGGCCACCGCCATCCGCGTGATCGAGTGCTCGAGCGCGACAATCGGATCGATCGAGCGCGCGAAGGTGAGTTGTACCGGGCCGCGCACCTGGCCCGCGTTGGTGCCGGTGGACATCACGGCGCCGAAGGTGCGCACGTCGAAGAAGTTCTGGCACATCCACTGGCGCGCGCGGTCGACATCGTCTGCGCTGCCCTTGCGCGTGGATTTGGCCTTCTTCGTCGTCTTCTTTTTGCTGTTGCTCTCGCCCTCCTCGCCCGACACGTCTTCTTCCGCAGGCGGCGCATCGAGCTCCAGGGCGGAGTAGGCCCGCTGATGCTGCAGGTTGAGGATCGCCTTCTCGCGTACGTAGATCTCGAAGCGTTTCTCGCCGGGATCGAGCCTCTGCGCGAACGCGGGATCACCCTGGTCGGCGTCCTTGGTCAGTGCAACGTAGTTGCGGATCTTGCGTTTGAGTGCAACGTCGGTCACCAGCCCGTGGCCGGTTTCGGCATCCAGCCGCGGCAGGTTGCCGGCGTCGGGGTCTCCGTTGGGGTTGCCGTCCTTCACGTCGAACAGCAGGACGAAGTCGTAGCGGTGGGCAAGGCTCATGTCAGGCGGCTCCTTCGGCAGAAACGGGGTCGTTCTCGGAATCGGTTTCGATCTCGGTCGCGTCGGTGTCGGCCTTCGTGAAGAAGGCCTGGCGCTGGTGGTAGTAGCCGAGCGCAAAGCGGGCGCGCTCGGGCAGCGGCTGGCTTGCCGGGAAGTGATAGCCGGGAGGCAGGCGGTTCCAGATGTCCCCCAGCAGGCGGTCGCGCACGACGTGCAGCCCCGGTTTGCTGCGTCGCAGGTCGCGCATGTGCGCCTGGTTGAGTTGAATCACCCGGGGGAAGGCGATGGCCGGATTGCTCATCGCGCTGCCGAAGTAGGTGTCGCGGATGCTGCGGTTGAGCTCGCGCCCGGCGGCATCGGACTGGATGCGCTCGTAGGCGGCGAAGAGCCGACCGAGCTGATAGGCAGCGTCGGGGCTGCTTTCGTCGAGGTCCACGGTGATCTCCTTTCCTTCGAGACGGCCGGCGCGGACGAGCCGGTTGATGCAGGCTTTCATCAGCGCGGCGCGGGCGTGGCTGACGTTGGGTTCGGTCTTGTTGGCCTGCTCGGCGCGGCAGCGCTGAACGACGGCTTGCAACACCGTGTCGGGCAGGGGCAGGCCATGCAGCAGGCTGTGCATCAGGTCGCCGGCCATGTGCGGCGAAATGTTGTCCGCCTTGCCCTGCACGGCGGTTGCGGTGAGCAGCGTGAACAAGGCAGGGTGCTGCGGATCGTGCGGCCCCCGGGCGATCGCGAGGTCGTCGAACCACTCTGCGATGCGGGCGGCCAGCACGCGCAAGGGCGCGGCGTGCCAGAAGCGGACGGAGAGTCGTGCCGCATTCGGCGCCAGGCCCAGAACGTAGAACCGGTTGTCGCCGCGGGCCCCGGCAAAGGCGCCGGTGCGGATCGACTCGTAGAGTGCGCGCACCTCTCCGACGTGCGCGTCGGGATCGTCCTGAGCCGGGCCGAGCAGCAGCGCGAACTCGTCCTCGATCGGGTCGGCACGCTGCGCCCAGAACACGGTGCTCGCGTCGCCGACCTGGATGCGCTGGCGCGAGTCGCGGGCCAACAGTTCGTTGAGCGCGGTCGTGTACGCGAATTCGACGCGCTCGCCGACCGGAGCGTTGACGCCTTGCGTCTTGCCGAAGGAGTTGAACGCGTCGCGATTGAACGAGACGATGTTGCCGCCCGAGGTCTGCGCACCCCAAACGCCTTTGATTGCACTATGCAGGCGCGCCACCGGTCCGGTCTGGCCGCTGACCAGGCACATCGCTTCGGCGCGTCCGTGCTCATCAGCTGCTTCGTCGGTCCGCTCGTCTTCCACATCTTCGGCGGGCACGATGTGCACGGCCACTGCCGGCCGCTGGCCGATGAGCGTGCCGGGTTCGTCGATCAGCCGAAAGGTGATCGGCGCGCTGCTGGCGGCGAGCTCATCGACGCACCCCAGCGCGGCGACCTGGGCGCCGGGGTCTGCGCGCAGGAAGGAAAGCACGGCGGCCACGCCCGCATCCTCGCGCGCCGTGGCTGGCAGCGCCTCGATGCGCGCGATGAAGGCGTTTTGCATCTCGGCCAGGCGCGCGTGATAGCCGTCTTCGTCGCGCTTGGCGCGTGCGGCCTCGAGCTTCTTCGGCTCGGGCAGCGCGAGCACGTACTCGGCGTTGTCCCAGAGCAGGTTGGCGCGGATGCCCGATGTCTTCTTCACGCCGCTTGGGACCAGCAGCGGCGTGCCGCGCAGGCGGCCACCGACGTTTTCACGCAGGTCGACGACTGCTTTCAGTACGCCGTTCGCCCCCAGTTCGAGCACGAAGCCGACCTCCTTGTACTCGAGGCCGAAGGGCGCGAGGCGGCGCGCCGGGTCGGGGTCGGCGCAGCGCCGCTGGTAGTACGCGTCGAGTGCCTGCAGGATCACTGCCGAACCTCCACGTGGGTCAGATCGAGCACGCCGCTCTTGACGACAGCGCGAAAGTACTGCGGCTGCGGCGTGGGCCAGGCGCTGAAGTCCAGGTCGTAGAGCATCCAGCCGAGGTCGTCGTTGCCGGCGCTCCAGTTCTCGAGCGCCGCTGGTTCGCCCGGGGCGGCGCGCCAGCCGCCGCTGCCGTCCTGCTCGATCGGCACCAGGCGAAAGCGCGCGGCAAATTCGCGGCAGCCGAGGTAGGGCTGGTTCACGCACTGGCCCGCCTCGGCGCGGCGGCTGAACATCGCGAGGTATTTGCCGGGGTTGGCGCGCGCCTCGTCGCTGACCATCTCCAGGTCGGCCCAGAGGCGGTAGGCAACGTCGCGCAGGAAGAGGCCGGCGCGCTGCTGGCGTTCGTCCTCGACGTAGAGCGCAAGCGCACCGCGGCCCGCGTTCATCGCGGTCAACGCGTTGCGGGTCGAGGCAACCGCGCCGACCTCGTTGCGGCGCACGCTGATCCAGCGCAGCGGCGCCAGCACCTCGATGCGACGCATGCGCCAGCGGATGCCGGGCTTCCAGAGGATGGCCTCGAACACCGCGCGTGCCGCCGACGGCGTGATGAGGTCGTAGGACACGCGCTCGACCTTCATCTCGGGGCGCGTGAAGCAGGCGTAGTCGCCGCGGACTTCGAGGCAGAAGGGTTTCATTGCTTGGGCTTCGTCCTTGTCGTTCCGGGATTCACGGTTCAGGCAATCAGCGGGTCGCCGGGCGCCGAGCCCACCTGAAGGCCAAGAACGGGGTCGTAGAGATCCTGCCAGCCCTCGTACTGCACGTACAAGCCGGGGCAAGTGCTGATTTCCTCGATGTCGCCCTGCCGCAGCAGCCTCTCGGCGTCGCGCCGGAAGATGCTGACGCTATAGCGCTGCAGCTTGCGCAGCAGCCAGCGCGAGGGTCCGTCGCGCTGCAGCAATCCGATCAGTGCATCGACGTCCGTCGCGCTGTCCGGGCCGCGGTAGCGCACGATCACGCTTGCAGCATCTTCCTTGTCGATCAGTCGGAAGGCTTCGGCGGCACTGCGAAGCGCCATCGGCAAGGCGCGTGCCTTCGTGTCCGGGATGCAGCGCAACTGCGCACACACATCGTGGGTGTCCGTCGAGTGGGCGTCGTGCAGCAGGCGCCGGAAGTAGCGCTCGACGAGCAGCAGGGCAAGCGGGTCAGCCGGCGCTTCATGCCATACGCTCTTGCAGCTTTCGCGCGCCAGTGTCAGGAGGCCCGGAGGGGACTTGGTCGGTGGGACGAACACGTGTACCTGCCCGCGTTCGGCCATGCGCCCTTCGCGGTTGCAGCGCCCGGCCGCCTGGGCAATCGAGTCGAGCCCGGCCAGCGCCCGATAGACGACCGGGAAGTCGAGGTCGACGCCGGCCTCGACGAGCTGGGTCGAGACCACGCGCACGGGCGGCGCGGTGCGCCCGGCGGCCAGCGCCTGCCGACGCTCGACGAGCGCCGCCTTGATCCGCGCGATGGTCTCGCTGCGGTGCTGCGGGCACATCAGGGCCGAGAGATGCCAGCAGCCGCCGTCGCCGCAGCGCCTCTTCACCAGGGTAAAGAGCTCGGCGGCGTCGGCGCGACGATTGACGATGACCAGCACTGATTCATGGCCGGCGATCTCGTCGGCCAGATCGGGCCAGCTGCGCGGCTCGTGCAGGCTTTGAGGCAAGTGCACGCGGACGCGTTCGAGCGCAGCGTAGAGCGCCGGCACGTCGTCGACGATCTCGGTGACGGGGCCGATGCCGCGCTGCAATCCGCGCCGCGGGTCGAAGCTCGCCGCGGTGTCGAGCACAGGCTGAGTCGCGGTGCACAGCAGCACGGTCGCGCCGAAGTCCTGCACGAGATAACGCAACACGTCGACGATCGGCTGGAGGAAGTCCAGCGGCAGAAGCTGCGCCTCGTCGAGCACGATCACGCTGTGCTGCAGGCGGTGCAGCTTGCGGCAGCGCGAAGTGCGGCGTGCGAACAGGCTCTCGAACAACTGCACGTTGGTGGTGACGATGAGCGGCGCGTCCCAGTTCTCGCAGGCCAGCCGCGAGCGGTGCGTCTCGCGCGACTCGTCGCTCTCGACGTTGCTGTGGTGCTCGACGACGACCTCGTCACCCAGCCGAGCGAAGACGCGACGGAAAACCTGGGCCGTCTGCTCGATGATGCTGGTGTAGGGGATCGCGTAGATCACGCGCTGCAGCCCATGAGCCTGCGCATGGTCGAGCGCGAAGGCCAGGCTCGCGAGCGTCTTGCCTCCGCCGGTCGGCACGGTGAGCCGGAAGACGCCCGGTGGCAGCGCGGCCTTCGTTCGGCATTGCTGCAAGACGTCGGCGCGCGCGGCGTTGACGGTGCCCGTGGCGCCGGCCGCCAGCGCGTGCAGATGTCGGTCGAGCTCGGGTTTCAGCGCTGCCAGCGGCGGACCGGCGCTGCGTCGTGCCGCGGTGTCTGGATCGAAGTAGGCTTCGGTATCGAGGAAGTCGGCGTCGACGAGTGCCGAGAACAGCATGCGCAGCCAGAGCGCAGCGCGTCCGGGCTGGCCGGTCGCGCCCTCGTTCAGGAGGGGGATGATGGTGTTCCAATCGACCCGGTCGGCGCATCCGGGTCGCAGCAGATCACCGGGCGTGGGTTGCGAGAGCGCTTCTTCTCGTTCGCGGCGCGCGTCGTCGCTCGCCAGGCGCGCCGCAAGGTCGCCCGGCGTGCTGCCGTGCCAGTCCGCCAGTCCGGCGTGGTGGCCGGCAATCACGTACTGCAGCAAGCGGGCGACGAGCAACCCCTTGGGGCCAAAGCGCTGCTCGAGATATTCGGCGGCCCATAGCGCGCCTGCGGCCGAATGCGTCTTGTCGCGGTCGGGGGTGCGATGCTCAATGTGGGCGTCGACGCCTCCGGCGGCGCGGATGTAGCGCTGAAAGCCTGGACGCTGCTTGCCCAGATCGTGCCAAAGGCCGGCCAGTCGGGCGAGTTCGGCGAGCAGCGGCGGGGCCATTTGGCTCGCCAGGTCGCCCACTGCACGCAGGTGCTCGTTCAGTCCATGCGGCGCCTTTGCGGAGCCGGGAACCGGCGCGTGCGCCCAGTGCCATTTGCGATCGTCGGATGCTTCCATGACTTGGCGTGCCGAATGCCGAGCGGCGAAGCCTAGCTCGTCACTGGCTCAAATCCTGCGCCAGCACACGGGTCGACTACAAACCTGCTACCGTCCAAACCCCGTTTTTTCCGATCGACGTCCGCAGTCCGATGAGTTCCCGCCTGCCCCAGCGCCTTTCGCGCCTGTCCCTCGAGCGCCTGCGCGGCATGAGGCGTGGCGTCGAGAAGGAGAGCCTGCGCGTGCTGCCGGGCAACGGGCTGGCGTTGACACCGCATCCGGTGGCGCTCGGGTCGGCGCTGACGCATCCGAGCATCACGACCGACTTCAGCGAGAGCCAGCTCGAGCTGATCACCGGTGTGCACGCCAGCGCCGACGGCTGCGAGCGCGAGCTCATCGAGCTGCACCAGTTCGTCTACCGCGCGATCGGCGAGGAGCGGCTGTGGGTCGCGAGCATGCCCTGCACGCTGCCGGCCGACGAGAACATCCCGATCGGCACCTACGGCACGAGCAACATCGGGCGCGCCAAGAGCGTCTATCGGATGGGCCTTGGGCATCGCTACGGCCGGCGCATGCAGACGATCTCGGGCATCCACTACAACTGGTCGCTGCCGGGGCTCTCGAACAAGGAGTACTTCGCCCTCATCCGCAACTTCCGCCGGCATTCGTTCCTGCTGCTGCTGCTCTTCGGCGCGAGCCCGGCGGTCAGCAGCAGCTTCGTCGAGGGGCGTCCCCACGAGCTGCTGCCGCTGGGCGAGGGCGGGTCGACGATGTACCTGCCCTACGCGACCTCGCTGCGCATGGGGCGGCTGGGCTACCAGAGCGACGCGCAGGCGGCCCTGGCCGTGAGCTACAACAGCCTGGAGAGCTACGCCGGCTCGCTGCACGGCGCGCTCACGCGGCCGCACCCGCCCTACGAGCGGCTGGGCGTGTGCAACCTGGGCGGCGAGTACAACCAGCTCGCGACCAGCCTGCTGCAGATCGAGAACGAGTTCTACGGGACGATCCGCCCCAAGCGCGTGATCCGGCCCGGCGAGCGCCCGCTGCACGCGCTGCGTGAGCGCGGGGTCGAGTACGTCGAGGTGCGCTGCATGGATCTCGACCCCTTCGAGCCGGTGGGCATCAACGCCCAGACGATGCGCTTCCTGGACATCTTCCTGCTGCACTGTCTGCTCACCGACAGTCCGCCCGACGACCCCGTCGAGATCGTGCGTCTCGGGCAGAACCAGCACCGCACCGCCGCGCGCGGGCGCGAGCCGGGGCTGGCGCTCGACGCCGAGGACGGGCCGGTGCTGCTGCTGAGCTGGGCCGAGCGCCTGCTCGCCGAGTGCGAGCCGGTCGCGGCGCGGGTGGCCGCGGCGCTGGACGACGAGCGCTATCCCGCCGCGCTGCAGAGCGCGCGGGCTTTGCTGCACGCGCCGGCCGAACTGCCGTCGACCCGCGTGCTGCGCGCGATGCACGAGGACTACGGCGATTCCTACGTCGCCTTCGTGCAGGCGCGCGCGCAGGAGACGCGGCTGCAATTGCTGACGCTGCCCTACCCGCCGGCGCTGCAGGCGCGTTACGAGCAGCTCGCCCATGCCTCGCTGGCCGAGCAACAGGCCGCCGAGGCCGCCGACACGGTGCCCTTCGAGACCTTCCGCCAGCAGTACCTGGCGCCCGAGCGGCTGGTGGCCTGAAGCCCGCGTGGGCTTGGGGACAAGCCCTGCTTGCCCGGTGCCGCATCTGCGCTAACCTCCGTGCCCGAAGCGCGTTGCCGGGCGAGCCGGCGCGCGCTGGGCGGCGAGGCGGCGTCTCGTGCAGGACGCGGCCCTGTCTCCGGCAAGCCGGTTCCGGCCTCGAAGGCTCGACACCGTCGAGCACAGGAGCGTTGCACGCATGAGTGGCATGAGTGAATACGCGCCGCTGCGCCTGCATGTGCCCGAGCCCACGGGGCGCCCGGGGCAGGCCACCGATTTCTCCTACCTGCGCCTGTCGCCCGCGGGAAGCGTGCGCCGGCCGCCGGTGGACACCTCGCACTTCGACACCCAGGACCTGAGCTACACGCTCGTGCGCGTGCTCGACGACGAGGGCCGGGCGGTCGGCCCATGGGCGCCGCAGCTCGATGCGGCCACACTCGAGCGCGGGCTGCGCGCGATGATGAAGACGCGTATCTTCGACGCCCGCATGCTGCTCGCGCAGCGCCAGAAGAAGCTCTCCTTCTACATGCAGTGCCTGGGCGAGGAGGCGATCGCGGTCGCGCACTCGTTCGCGCTCGAGAAGGGCGACATGTGCTTCCCGACCTATCGTCAGCAGGGGCTGCTGCTGGCGCGCGACGACGTCTCGATGGTCGAGATGATGTGTCAGCTGATGAGCAATGCGCGCGATCCGCTCAAGGGCCGACAGCTTCCCGTGATGTACTCGATGAAGCGCGCGGGCTTCTTCTCGGTCTCGGGCAACCTGGCGACGCAGTTCATCCAGGCGGTGGGCTGGGGCATGGCCTCGGCGATCGCCGGCGACACGCGCATCGCCTCGGCCTGGATCGGCGACGGCTCGACCGCCGAGAGTGACTTCCACACCGCGCTGACCTTCGCGCATGTCTACCGTGCGCCGGTGATCCTCAACGTCGTCAACAACCAGTGGGCGATCTCGACCTTCCAGGCGATCGCCGGCGGCGAGACGACGACCTTTGCGGCGCGCGGCGTGGGCTGCGGCATCGCCAGCCTGCGCGTGGACGGCAACGACTTCCTCGCCGTCTACGCTGCGTCGGCCTGGGCGGCCGAGCGCGCGCGCCGCAACTTCGGCCCGACGCTGATCGAGTGGGTCAGCTACCGCGCCGGCCCGCACTCGACCTCCGACGACCCGAGCAAGTACCGCCCGGCCGACGACTGGAAGCGTTTCCCGCTCGGCGACCCGATCGCGCGGCTGAAGGCGCATCTGATCGCGATCGGTCACTGGTCGGAGGCGCAGCACGAGCAGGCGCAGCGCGAGCTCGAGGCCGAGGTTGCGGCGGCGCAGAAGGAGGCCGAGCGTCACGGCACGCTGCTCGATGGCGGCATCCCGAGTGCCGCGACGATGTTCGAGGACGTCTACGAGCAGATGCCGGACCACCTGCGCCGGCAGCGCCAGCAGCTGGGGATCTGAGGCGATGAGCAAGCAAGCGACAGTGCAAGCCGCCGACGCCCCCGGGCTCGACGCTGCGGCCGTGTCCGTGGAGGGCGCCCAGGCAGGCAAGCCGGTGCCGATGACGATGATCCAGGCGCTGCGCTCGGCGCTGGACGTGTCGATGGCGCGCGATGCGCGCGTCGTCGTCTTCGGCGAGGACGTCGGCTATTTCGGCGGCGTCTTCCGCGTCACCGAAGGCCTGCAGGCGAAGTACGGCAAGTCGCGCTGCTTCGACACGCCGATCAGCGAGAGCGGCATCGTCGGCGTGGGCATCGGCATGGCCGGCTACGGGCTGCGGCCGGTGGTCGAGATCCAGTTCGCCGACTACGTCTACCCGGCGACCGACCAGATCGTCTCCGAGGCCGCGCGCATGCGCTACCGCTCGGTCGGCGACTTCAGCGCGCCGCTGACGATCCGCATGCCCTGCGGCGGCGGCATCTACGGCGGGCAGACGCACAGCCAGAGCCCCGAGGCCTTCTTCACGCATGTCTGCGGGCTGCGCACGGTGATGCCGAGCAACCCCTATGACGCCAAGGGCCTGCTGATCGCGGCGATCGAGTGCAACGACCCGATCATCTTCCTCGAGCCCAAACGCCTCTACAACGGCCCCTTCGACGGCCACCACGAGCGCCCGGTCGTGCCCTGGTCCCGGCACCCGCTGGGCATGGTGCCCGAGGGTTACTACAAGCTGCCGATCGATGCCGCGAGCGTCTTCCGCCCGGGCAAGGACCTGACGGTGCTCGCGTACGGAACGATGGTCTGGGTCGCGGCCTGTGCGGCCGAGGAGACCGGCATCGACGCCGAGATCATCGACCTGCGCGCGCTCTGGCCGATGGACCTGGAGACCGTGCTCGCCTCGGTGCGCAAGACCGGGCGCTGCGTCGTCGTGCACGAGGCCACGCGCACGAGCGGCTTCGGCGCCGAGCTCGCGGCGCTGGTGCAGGAGCACTGCTTCCACCATCTCGAGGCGCCGATCGAGCGCGTCACCGGCTGGGACACGCCCTACCCGCATGCGCAGGAGTGGGACTACTTCCCCGGCCCCGCGCGCGTCGGCGAAGCCTTCAAGCGTGCGATGGAGGCATGAACATGAGCCCCCACGTTTGCGGCGTTGCCGCTGCACTGCCCCTTGAACTTGGCTGCCATGGGGCGCATGCCTCCCTTGGGGCGGCCCGGCGGGAGGCATGATGGGCCAGTACGTCATCAAGGTGCCCGACATCGGCGAAGGCATCGCCGAGGTCGAGCTCGTCGCCTGGCACGTGCAGCCCGGAGACGAGGTCGCCGAGGACCGCGTCATCGCCGACGTGATGACCGACAAGGCGACGGTCGAGGTGCCGTCGCCGGTGAAGGGCCGCGTGCTCTCGCTCGGGGCGGCGGTGGGCACGGTGATGGCGGTGGGCAGCGAGCTGATCCGGCTCGAGGTCGAGGGCGCGGGCAACGTCGGTGCAGGCGCTGCGGCGCCTGCTGCGGCAGCTTCCCCGGCACCGGCACCGGCGAAGGCGGCACCGCCCCCGGCGGCTGCCGCGACGGCGCCCGCTGCCGCGGCCAAACCGGCGCCCGCATCGGCGCCCGCGGCGTCGCCGGCACCCGCTGCGCCGACGCGCGCGACAACGCCGGCATCGATCGCGACCGCGGTCGTGCGCGCGCCGGGCGAGCGCCCGCTGGCTTCTCCGGCTGTGCGCCACCGTGCCTGGGAGCAGGGGATCGAGCTGCAGTTCGTTCCCGGCAGCGGCCCGGCCGGGCGTATCACGCACGCCGACCTGGACGCCTACATCGCACGCGGCGGGCAGCCGGCGGCGGTGCCGGCCGCGCGCTTCGTCGAGCGCCACGACGAGGAGCAGGTACCGGTCATCGGCCTGCGCCGGCGCATCGCGCAGAAGATGCAGGAGGCCAAGCGCCGCATCCCGCACTTCAGCTACGTCGAGGAGATCGACGTCACCGCGCTCGAGGCCCTGCGCCAGCAGCTCAACGAGGGCTGCGCCGCGCGGCGCGGCAAGCTCACGCTGCTGCCACTGCTGGCGCGCGCGCTGGTGATCGCGCTGCGCGACTTCCCGCAGATCAACGCGCGCTTCGACGACGAGGCCGGCATCGTCACGCGCAGCGGCGCGGTGCACCTGGGCATCGCGACGCAGACCGACGCCGGCCTGATGGTGCCGGTGCTGCGCCACGCCGAGGCGCGCGACCTCTGGGACACCGCCGCCGAGATCGCGCGGCTGGCCGAGGCCGCGCGCAGCGGCCACGCGGCGCGCGACGAACTCTCGGGCTCGACGATCACGATCACCAGCCTGGGCACGCTCGGCGGCATCGTCACGACGCCGGTGATCAATCACCCGGAGGTCGCGATCATCGGCGTCAACCGCATCGTCGAGCGCCCGGTGTTCGAGGGCTCGCGTGTCGTCGCGCGCCAGCTGATGAACCTCTCGTCCTCGTTCGACCACCGCGTCGTCGACGGCATGGACGCGGCGCGCTTCATCCAGGCCGTGCGCGCCCTGCTGGAGGCGCCGGCGCTGCTGCTGGCGGACGGCGCATGAGCGCCCTGATCATGCCGGCTGCCACAGATCCTGGCCACTGCCGCGCGCGGCGTCGGCATCGGAGCCCGCGATGAAGGAAGTCTCGACCACCCTGCTCGTGCTCGGCGGCGGTCCGGGCGGCTACGTCGCGGCGCTGCGCGCCGCGCAGCTCGGCGTGCCCACGGTGCTCATCGAAGCGCAGGCGCTCGGCGGCACCTGCCTGAACATCGGCTGCATTCCGTCCAAGGCGCTGATCCACGTCGCCGAGCGCTTCGAGCAGGCGCGTGCCTTCGCCGGCGATTCGCCGCTGGGCATCCGTGCCGCGGCGCCGACGCTGGATCTGGCGCAGACGGTGCGCTGGAAGGACGGCATCGTGCGCCGGCTCACCGGCGGCGTCGGCGCGCTGCTGCGCAAGGCCGGCGTCCGCGTCGTCCACGGCCGCGGGCAGATCGTCGACGGCAAGACGGTCGACGTGACGCCCTCGGGCGATGGGGAGGAGCCACTGCGCCTGCGCTGCGAGCATCTGCTGCTGGCGACCGGCTCGGAACCGATCGAGCTGCCCGGCATGCCCTTCGGCGGACGCGTGATCTCGTCGACCGAGGCGCTCTCGCCGAGCAGCCTGCCGCGGCGCCTCGTGGTCGTCGGCGCCGGCTACATCGGGCTGGAGCTCGGCATCGCCTACCGCAAGCTCGGCGCCGAGGTGGCACTCGTCGAAGCCACCGAGCGCGTGCTGCCCACTTACGACGAGGAACTCACGCGCCCGGTGCTGGCCACGCTCAAGCGCCTGGGCATGGTGCTGCACCTGGGATGCAGCGTGCAGGGCCTGTCCGGCGACGGCAGCGCGGTGCGCGTGCGCACGCCCACCGCCGACGAGTTCGCGCTGCCGGCCGACCAGGTGCTGGTGGCCGCCGGCCGCCGGCCGCGCACCGCAGGCTTCGGCCTCGAATCGCTGCTGCTGGACATGGCCGGCCGCGCGGTGAAGATCGACGACCAGTGCCGCACGTCGATGCGGCAGGTCTGGGCCATCGGCGACCTGACCGGCGAGCCGATGCTCGCGCACCGCGCGATGGCGCAGGGCGAGATGGTCGCCGAGCTCATCGCCGGTCACAAGCGCCGCTGGATGCCCGCAGCGATCCCGGCCGTGTGCTTCACCGACCCCGAGGTCGTCGTCGCCGGCATGACGCCGGCCGGCGCCGAGCAGTCCGGAATCGACGCGATCAGCGCCGCCTTCCCGTTCGCCGCCAACGGGCGCGCGCTGACGCTGGAGTCGAGCGAGGGCTTCGTGCGCGTCGTCGCGCGGCGCGACGATCACCTCGTGCTCGGCTGGCAGGCGGTGGGCAAGGGCGTGAGCGAGCTGGCGGCGGCGTTCTCGCAATCGCTCGAGATGGCCGCGCGGCTCGAGGACGTCGCCGGCAGTATCCATGCGCACCCGACGCTCGGCGAGGCGGTGCAGGAGGCCGCGCTGCGCGCCCTCGGGCGCGCGCTGCACGTCTGAGTGCTGCCCGCGCCGCAGGCGGCCGATCACCCAGGAGGAAGAACAGCCGTGACCACATCGACGTTTCCCGGCAACCTCGCGCCGCAGGTGCTTTCACTGGTCCGCATCGTCTCGGCGTACCTGTTCATGCTGCACGGTTCGGCCAAGCACCTGGGCATCCCGTTCATCGAGGGCCTGGCGAGCACGCCCGTGACCTCGCTCTCGGGCATTGCCGGCCTGATGGAACTCATCGGCGGCGTGCTGCTGCTGCTGGGCCTGTTCACGCGGCCGGTGGCCTTCCTGCTCTCGGGGCTGATGGCCTTCGCCTACTTCATCGCGCACGCGCCGCGCGCGCCGCTGCTGCCGCTGATGAACGGCGGCGAATCGGCGGTGCTGTTCTGCTTCGTCTTCCTGTACCTGAGCGTGGCCGGCGGCGGCGCCTGGAGCCTCGACGCCTTGCGCTCACGGCGCTGAGGCGTCGGACGGCGGGAGTGCCGGACAGCAGGGGCTTACGGAACCAGCAGATTGGGTAGCCACAGCCCCGCCTGTGGCCAGATCAACAGCACGCCGAGCACGAGAAGTTCGAGCAGGAGAAAGGGCATGGCCGCGCGGTAGACCTCCGCCATGCTGACCTGCGGTGGCGCGACGCCCTTCATCACGAACAGCAGCAGGCCGAACGGCGGGGTGAGGAAGCTGATCTCCATGGTCAGCAGATACAGCACGCCCAGCCACAGCATGTCGATACCGGCAGCCTTGGCCAGCGGAATGAAAAAGGGCACCGTGATCATCAGCATGCTGACCTGGTCGACGAAGCAGCCGAGGAACAGCAGCACGAGCACCATGGCCAGGATGATGGTGAAAGTCGTCATGCCGGCGCCCGAGACCAGACCGACCAGCCCGTCGGTGGCGCCCGAGAAGGCGAGGATTTGCGCGAAGCTGACCGAGGCGACGATGATGAACAAGATCATCACGCTGATCTTTGCGGTCTCGAACAGCGTCCTGGACAGACTCTCGCGATCGAGCGCACGGTAGCCCACCGCTGCGACGGCCGAGGCGACGCAGCCCAGGGCGGCAGATTCCGTCGGCGTGGCGACGCCTGCCACGAGACTGCCGACGACCGCAATGAAGATCAGCGAGAGCGGCAGCACGTCGACCACGAAGGGGCGGTAACGTGCCCAGCCGACGACGCCGGGCGCATCCTCCCGCGGTGCAAGCGAAGGATCACGTACGCAGACGAAGACGATGTAGCCGATGAAGAGGGCGGCCATCATGATCGCGGGCAGGATTCCGGCGATCAGCAGCTTGGAGATCGAGATGCCGGCCAGACTCCCCAGCAGCACGGCCAGAGCCGATGGCGGAATCAGCATCGCGATGCCGCCGGTGGCCATGATCGGCCCCATGGCCAGGCGCCGATCGTAGCCGCGGCGCAGCATTTCGGGCAGCAATGCGCTGCCAAGCATCGCAGTGTTGGCGATCGACGAGCCCGAGAGCGCTGCGAACACCGTGCCGCCGACGACGCTGACGATGGGCATGCGCCCGGGCACGCGAGAGATCATCCGCTCGATCGCGTTGATGGCGCGAAAGGCCACGCCCGTGTGCAGCAGCAGTTCACCCATCAGGATGAACAAGGGGATGGGCGCGAGCGAGTAATTGGTCAGTGCCGTGACCGCATTGCGGATCATCTGCATCAGGCCGGCGTCTCCGCCGAGGAAGACAAACGCTCCGACGATGTTGGCCGCGAAGAATGCAAAGGCGACCGGCAGACCGAGCAGTAGCAGGCCGAACAGCAGGCCAAGAAACAGAATCAGCGATTCCTGCCAGTCCATCGTGGTCCTGAATCAGTCGGTCCGGTGTGACGGCACCCGTCCCCACAACCGCAGGACGAATTCGATGACGAGCAGCGTCGAGGCGAACGGGATCACCACGTAGATCCACCACTCGGGAAACGAGATCGCCTTCAGCACCATGCTCTTCTGCGCCCAGGCGGCATAGGTCACGCGTATCGAGTAGACGAGCAGAACGAGCGAGACCACCAGCCCGATCAGGTTGGCAATCGCTTCCACCACGCGTCGTCTACGGGGTGCCAGCGCGCCGACGACGAAATCGACTTGCACGTGAGCGTTTTCTCGCAGCACCCAGGGTGCGGCCAGAAAGGTCGTCGCGTACAGGCCGTATTCGACGAGATCAAGCAGCCCGCGCGTGCTTTGCCCGACCAGGTTGCGGGCGATCACGTCGTAGCTGGTCGCCACTGCGATGGCGGTCAGTCCCAGACCCGCCAGCAGACCGCAGAGATTCAGCAACTGCCGATGAAGCCGGCCGATCATCCTGCGTCAGTCATCGCTCGGCCAGGTCGCGAACGTGGTGCTCAGGGCGCCAGCAGCCGCCTCAGCTCGTCGGCGTGCTTGGGGGCGATCTCCTTCACGTAGGCCCAGCCCACGTCTTGCGCGCTCGAGGTCCATTTCTGCAGCTCGGCGCCGGTGAGTGTGATCGTCTGGATGCCGACCTCCGCCTGTTTTTTGCGCTCGGCGGCATTGATCTCCGCGTTGAGCTTGTTGCGGTCCTCGATCCACGCGGCGGCCTTGTTCAGAACCTCGCGCTGCGCATCGGTGAGTTTCTTCCAGCGATCCAGGTTGACCAGGATGTTGACGTCGACCTGGTAGAAACCGGGATCGATGCGGTACTTCGTCTTCTCGTGCCAGCCGAGATCGAGGATGCCCTGGATCGGCCAGCCGTAGCCATCGACGACGCCGCGCTCGAGCGCGGTGTAGACCTCGCCCGGCGGCGTCTGCACCGTGTTGGCGCCCAGGGCGGCAAAGAAGGCGCGGTAGATCGGCGTGACCCGTATCGTCAGGCCCTTCAGATCCGCACGGTCGACCGGCTTGTTCACGTACAGATGAAAGGGCACGCCGTCGCCGGTGCGCGCCAGATACCAGGCGTTGAGCCGCTCGTTGTGGATGCGGTTCAGAAGCGCCCAACCGCCGTTCTTGCGCTGCTCCTGAATCGTGTTCGTCGACAGCTTCAGCGCTTCGGCCTCGGGCATCAGATTGGTGTAGAAGGCGCCGGTCGAGTTGACGATGTCGACCACACCGGTCTTGACCGCGTTGCCGATCTCGAAAGGCGGCATCGCCTTGGGCCCGCCGATGTAGTTGATCTGGATGATTCCCTTGCCGTCGGCGTTGACCTTCTTGATGAAGTCCTCGAACGGCTTGGCGAAGGCGGTTCCTTCCTGGAACGTATTGACGCCGCGTAGCGTGACCTGCTGCGCCTGGGACGTGGTCACGGTGCAAAGCGCCAGCACTGCACCGGCCAGCAGGAGTCTTCTGGAGTACTGCATCACGCTCGCCCGTCCCTTCGAGAGCCTGGATCGGCGGAGTATAGAAGTGGCTTTCGCGCGCGATTCGATTGACCTTGTTTCCGTCATCGTCCGATGCGCTGTCGCCCTTGCGATCGCGGCACTAGCCTGCAGCGCCGCTTCCCGCGATCACTTGCCGGTAGATCTCCGGATCGGTGTCGCCCTCGCTGCTCAGCAGCAGCACGCGGGAATCGCGCTCGAGCCCGAGCAGCTCCCGGATCGAGGCATCATTGCGCGCGGCGAGCAGGGCGGCCAAGCCTGCGGCCCCGGTCTCGCCGGCGACGATCAACGGGTCGCCGCCCGCGGGCCGCGCGAGCATTCGCATCGCCTGCAGCGCGTAGGCGTCGTCGATGGCGATCACCGCATTCGCGCCGCTGCGCAGCACTTCCCAGGCGAGCTCCGAGACCTCGCCGCAGGACAGGCCCGCCATCACCGTCTCGAGCGCGCCGCCGACGACCGTCGGTCGCCCGGCGGCGAGGCTGCGGTAGATGCAGTCGGCGCGCAGGGGCTCGACGACGACGAGGCGGGGGCGGTCGCGGCCCCAATGCATCCAGAAGTGCGCGCAGACGGCCGCCGCCAGCGCGCCGACCCCAGCTTGGACGAACACATGCGTCGGCGGCGCGGCAAGCTGCGCCTCGATTTCGGCGGCGACGACGCCGTAGCCGTGCATCACGTCCAGCGGGATGTCGCGGTAGCCGGGGTAGGAGGTGTCGGAGACGACGGTCCAGCCCTCGGCCTTCGCGGTCGTCGCGGCGTGGCGCACGACGTCGTCGTAGTTGCCGTCGACTTCGCGCACTTCGGCGCCGTAGCGGGCGATCGCGTCGCGCCGCACCTGGCTCACATGCGCGGGGACGAAGATCACGCAGCGGCAGCCGAAGAGCTGCGCGCCCCAGGCGACCGAGCGCCCGTGGTTGCCGTCGGTGGCGCAGGTGACGGTGACCGCGCGCAACGCTCGCGCGAACGCCCCTGACAGGAGCTCGCGTGACGAGACCGGCGTCTTGCCGCCGGTCGACGCCAGATACCGGCGAAGCAGCTCCGCCACCGCATAGGCGCCTCCCAGCGCCTTGAAGCTCTTGAGCCCGAAGCGCTGGCCTTCGTCCTTGACGTGGACCGCACCAAGGCCGAGTCTTGCAGCCAGCGCATCCAGGCTCAGGAGCGGCGTGAGCGCGTAACCCGGCCAGCCCGAGATCTCGGCCAACGCTGCGTCGAAACCCGCCTGCGTCAGTGGCTGGCCGGCGTAGGCCTCATCGGCGGCTGCCGCTGTCGGGTTGTTGATCGCGCGGGTCGGATCGTTCATGCGCTGGCCTGCTCGTGGGTCGGCATCGATTGTCTTCGAGCGCAGCGATGCCGGCCTGGCCGGCTGCAGCCAAAGACCCTTGCAACGCATCGCGTTGCACGCCCGGGTGGATGCCTGAGTGAGAATCGTTCGGCGCGTGAGCCGGCGCGCGTTTCGATGCCGGCACGAGGCGGTCCGGAGCGATGTCCGGCAGCGCCTCCGTCCTCGAGGTAGCCATGAAGAACCCGATCACCTTTCCGAAGGCCGAAGGCGTCTATACGCGCCAGGCTCATTGCGACATTCCCGATGGCCTCTACGAGCGCGAGCATGGGCGCAACGGCTTCTTCGGGCCGGCCAGCCACATCCTGCACAAGCACAAGCCCACCGGCTGGACGAAGTGGGAAGGGCCGCTCGAGCTGACGCTGCTGGACCTCAACCGCCTCGCCGACAGCGACCCCTGCCCGTGGAAGGCGCAGCGCTTCATGCACAACGGGCAGACGCAGGTCTGCTTCTGGAAGTTCGAGCGTTCGATGCCCGAGCTCGCGCGCAACGGCGACGGCGACATGATCCTCTTCTTCCACCGCGGCGAGGGCTCGTTCTTCTGCGATTACGGCCACATGACCTACCGCGAGGGCGACTACATCAACATCCCGCGCGGCACCACCTGGCGCATCGAGACCCAGGTGCGCAACGAGGTGCTGACGATCGAGGCCACCGAGGATCTCTTCATGCTGCCCGAGCGCGGCATCACCGGGCGGCATGCGCAGTTCGACCTCGCGGTTCTCGACACGCCGAAGATCGACGAACCCTTCAAGGCGCAGCAGGGCGAGTTCGAGACGCGCGTGCGCGCCAAGCGGCGCCAGCAGGTGACGACGATCACCTTCCCCTACAACTTCCTGGACGCCGTCGGCTGGCACGGTGACTGCGTGCCGGTGAAGCTGAACTGGCGCGACATCCGCGAGCTGCTCTCGGATCGCTACCACCTGCCGCCGACGGTGCACGCGACCTTCCTCTCGAACACCATCATCGTGTGCACCTTCGCGCCGCGGCCCATCGAGAGCGACCCGGGCGCGCTCAAGGTGCCGTTCTTCCACAACAACGACGAGTTCGACGAGTCGATCTTCTACCACCAGGGCAGCTTCTTCAGCCGCGACAACATCAAGCCGGGGATGTTCACGCTGCACCCCTCGGGCTTCCACCACGGCCCGCACCCCAAGGCCTTCGCCGCGGCGGCCGCCAACAACAAGGGCGAGCGCCGCTACACCGACGAAGTCGCGGTGATGATCGACTCGCGCTACCCGCTGGAGCTCGACGCCGCGGCGCAGGGCGTCAAGGTGCCGGGCTACCTCGACTCCTGGAAGGAGTAACGCGCGAGCGGTGCTGACAAGTGAAAAGGGGCGCCATCGGCGCCCCTTCGTTTCTTCGATGCGCGGCTTCAGTTCAGCTGCGCCTGCACTTCCTTCACCAGCTCGGCGCCCACGCTCGGCGTGAACATGTCCCACACGGGCTGCACCGCCTGGCGCATGCGCGCGTGCTCGGCGTCGCTGACCTCGTTCACCTGCAGGCCCTTGCCGGCCATCATCTTGCGTGCGCCCTCGGCCTGGTCGCGCGCGACCTGGCGCTGGTAGCTGCGCGCCTGCACCGCGGCGTCCTTGAGCAGCTGCTGCTGCGCGGGGCTCAGCTTGTCCCAGAACTTCTTCGACACCAGCGGGATGAAGGCGCCGTAGCTGTGGCGCGTGATCGAGAGGTACTTCTGCACCTCGTAGAGCTTGAGCGCGGCGATCACCGCGTTGGGCGTGCCCTGGCCGTCGATGGTGTGCGTCTCGAGCGCGGTGTAGAGCTCGGGCACCGCCAGCGGCACCGGGTTGGCGCCCAGCGCCTTGATCGTCTCCTGCGTGATCTTGGCCTGGATCGAGCGGAACTTCAGGCCCTTGAAGTCCTCGACCTTGGCGATCGGGTGCTTGCTGTTGGTCGCGTTGAAGAAGCCGTTTTCCCAGTACGCAAGACCGACAAGCCCGTGCGCGGGCAGCAGGTCCATCAGCTTCTGGCCGGTGGGGCCGTCCAGCACCTTCTCGGCCTGCTCGCTGTTCTTGAAGAGGAAGGGGAAGTCCAGGATCTCGTAGGCCTTGACCATGCCGGTGAGCGTGGTCGTCTGCGGCACCGTGAACTCGACCGTGCCGCCCTGCAGCGCTGCGGTGACCTTGACGTCGTCGCCGAGCGCGCCGCCGTAGAAGGGCTTGATGTCGATCTCGCCGCCGCTCTTGGCCTTCACCAGCTCGACGAACTTGGCCACGCCCTGGCCCTGGTGCGACTTCTCGGGCAGCGTGACCGCGAACTTTCCGGTGATGACGGCAAAGGCCGGACAGCTCAGCGCCGTGGCCAGCAGGCCGATCGTGAAGGTCTTGCGCAGTCTCATGGGGTGTGTCTCCTTGACGGGCTTGGAACAGGTGGTTCAGCGCCACCATTGGGCCGGCACCGTCACCAGTGCCGGGAACAGGATGAGCAGCACCAGCAGCGCCATCAGCGCACCCAGGAAGGGCAGGATGCCGCGCGTGGCCTCGGCCATCGAGATCTTGCCGATCGAGCCGATGACGTTGAGCACCACGCCCACCGGTGGCGTGATCATGCCGATCGAGCAGTTCATGATGAAGACGACGCCGAAATAGACCGGGTCGATGTCGGCGGCTTTCACGATCGGCATGAAGACCGGCGTGAAGATGAGCACGATGGGGATGAAGTCCAGCACCATGCCGGCGAAGAAGACGACGAGCATCATCGCGGCCATCAGCACGAGCGGATGCTGCGACAGCGACTGCAGCCAGGTGCCGACCTGGCCGGAGATGTCGGTGATCGTGATCATGTAGGCCGCGACCATCGCCAGTGCCGCGAGCACGAGCACGACCGAGGTCGTGCGCGCGGTGGAGAGCAGGCACTCGTAGATCTTCGCGGCGTCGAGCTCGCGGTAGACGACGAGGCCGACGAAGAGCGCGTAGGCGGCGGCGACCACCGCCGATTCGGTCGGCGTGAAGATGCCCGAGCGCAGGCCGCCGACGATGATCACCGGCAGCATCAGCGCCCAGCCGCCGCGGCCGAGGATGCGCAGCCGCCGCCCCCAGGGCACGCGCGCCGAGACGGCCACCTGCTGGCGGCGCGCGACGAACCACCAGGAGACGACGAGCACCAGGCCCATCATGATCCCCGGCACGATGCCGGCCAGGAACAGCCGCGTGATCGAGAGGTTGGCGACGACGCCGAAGATCAGGAAGCCGATCGACGGCGGGATCACCGGCGCGATGATGCCGCCCGCGGCCATCAGTCCGCAGGCGCGCGTCGGTTCGTAGCCGGCCTGGCGCATCATCGGCACGAGGATCGCGGCCAGCGCCGCGGTGTCGGCGACCGCCGAGCCCGAGAGGCTCGCCAGCAGGATGCCGGCGAAGATCGCGACGTAGCCCAGGCCGCCGCGCAGGTGACCGACGAAGGCGCCGGCCATCTCGACGATGCGCTTGGACAGGCCGCCGGCGTTCATGAACTCGCCCGCGAGGATGAAGAAGGGCACCGCCATCAGCACGAAGTTGTCGGCGCCGGCGATCGCGTTCTGCACGACGATCTGCGCGTCGAACTGGTCGGTGAGCAGCATCAGCGCCACGCCGGCGAACATCAGCGCGAAGGCGATCGGCAGCCCGATCGCGATCAGCACGAGCAGCGTCGCGAGAAAGACGAGCGCGGTCATCGCGCGTCGTCCGGAGGTCTGGGTCTGGCGGCCGCGTCGGCCTCGATGCGCTCGGTCAGCGTCTCGATGCGGCCGGCGAGGTCCTCGACGAGCGGTTCGTCGTCGCCGCGCCAGGCGCGCAGCAGGTTGTTGCACACCGGGAAGACGAGCGCGACGCCGAAGACGACGCCCACGGCGTAAAGCCAGGCGTAGGAGATGCCCATCACCGGGTAGCTGTTGGCCAGGTTGACCTGCACCTGCTGCCAGCCGCCGACGACGAAGATCGCGCAGCCCGCGAGGATCAGCGCGCCGGTGAAGAGCTTGAGTGCCTTGCGCGCGCGCGGGGAGACGGCGCGCTGCAGCGAGTCGAAGCCGATGTGGATGCGCCTGGCCGAGGCCAGCACCGCGCCGAGGAAGATCAGCCAGACGAACAGCAGGCGCGAGAGCTCCTCGGAGATCGCGATGCCCGAGTTGAAGGCGTAGCGCAGCACGACGTTGCCGAACACCAGCACGCCCATCACCGCCAGGCAGACGACGATCAGGATCTCGAAGCCTCGCGTGACGAGGCGGGCGGCGCGCTCAAGCATCGGCGCTGGTCGCGCGGCGTGGTCTGGACATCCTCGTCTCCTCGTGCTTCTTCTTGTGCCTGGTCTGTGGCCAGGGCGCAGCGGCCGTCACTCGCGCCCATTGCGCCGCAGCGCATCCGCTCACGGCCGATTCCCCGTCTTCACGTCCAGCATCCTTGCGTTCACGCGGCAGCACTCACTCTATCGTGCTGCGCCCGCCTGCGTCTTCGCGCTCGCTTCTCGTGCCCGCGTCGCGATGATTCGCTGGCAGCGTCGAATCAGGACGAAGGCTGCCGCGAACGCGATGCTCCAGCACGCTGCGGCCAGCACCAGCCAGGGCGCGGAATCGGCACCGGCGCAGGCCGACGCGGCGCGCAGCACCGCGGCCACCGCAACCAGCCCGGTGGCCAGCAGCGGGATGCGCTGCTCCTCGCGCACCTGCTTGGCCTTGAGCAGCATGGTGTTGAGCATCACGTTGAGCGTCAGTGTGCCGAGCGCGCCGATCGTGACCAGGTGCAGCGCGGCCGCGCGCGCGGCGCCCGGCGGCGTCAGGCCCATGCCCAGCAGGCCCAGCGCGAGCCAGGCGTAGCCGCTGGCCAGCGCCATCAGGTCCGGCCGGCCATGGCAGGCCCACAGCCGCCAGCGCAGCATCCGCACCAGGCTGAGCACCCCGGCAAGCAGGCAGGAGGCGCGCAGCGGCAGGTCCTGCTGCGGCAGCACCGCGAAGACCAGGGCTGCCGCCAGCAGCAGCAGCACCGCGGCCTCGATCCGGGGCTGCACGCGCGGCGACAGCACCTCGCCCTGCTTGTAGAGCTGGCCGGCGGCCTCGGCCGCCACCAGGCGCCCGCCCATGAAGGTCATCAGCGCCGCGAGCAGCAGCACGATCGCGCTGGCGACCGCCGACCACGCCGTGCCGGTGAGCGCGAGCATCGCGGCGTCGAAGACCACCGCGGCAACGCACAGCGCGGCGAGCACGGTCGGCAGCACCTGGTTGCGCAGCTTCTTGGCCGCACGGAAGAGCCGCGGCGTCATGTGCAGCGCGAGCGCGACGGCGAACACCGCCTCGAGCGCCAGCGCCAGCAGCAGGCCGCCGGGAATGGCGATGAAGACGAGCCGCGCCGCGAGCCACAGGCCAAAGAGCAGCCGCGCGCGTGCACGCGGCAGCGGCGGGAGCTGGTAGCCGGCGACGACACCCAGGGCGAAGCCCAGCAGCATCTCGTGCGCATGCCCGAGCGGGCTCGCCAGCAGCGCGGGCGCCGGCAGCAGGTGCAGCATCGCGAGCACCGACCAGGGCAGCAGCAGCGCCGCGTGCAGCGCTGCGGCGGGGAAGAAGAGCGTCTGCGGCGAAACGCTGGCGGCACCCGCGCTGCGCCCTGTGGCTGCGCGCAGGGTGGCGGAGGCCGGGCGCGCTGCGTTGCCGGGTGTCGTGGACTGGGGCGCGGGATTCGACATGGCTTGCGCGCTCGGGCGCCTGGGCGAGCGCCGCATCCGGCAGCGTCACGGCACCGGCGTGGCGGGCGCGTGCGCAGCGGGCCGCTGCGCCGATCCTAGCGAAGTGCACACTGCGGCGGCGCAAGAGGCCACCGGCGCAAGGGGCATGGACATGGGCGTGCCCCCAGGCCTGCGCCGGCCCTTCGTTTGGACTTCAGTTTGCCGAGGATTGCCGGGCTTGGCCATCCCGGCGGCGGCCGCAAGCCGAGGCTGGCGCCAAGCGCCGCCACAATCGCGCCATGGAGACGACACCGCCCAGCCTGCCGCCCCTGCCGGACCGCCTCGCGGTCGATCCCGCAAGCCCATACCACGACGCTGCCGCGCTCGAGCACGAGATCGGCATCCGCTTCAACGGCCGCGAGCGCCGCGATGTCGAGGAGTACTGCATCAGCGAGGGCTGGATCAAGGTCGCCGCGGGCAAGACCGTCGATCGCCGCGGGCGCCCGCTGCTGCTGACGCTCAAGGGCCGGGTCGAGGTCTTCTACCGCTAGCCGCCGCGCTTGCCGATGAAGATCTTCTACTGGGTCATGGGGACCCTGATCGTCGGCACCTTCGTGCCCTCGGTGCTGTTCCTGGTGCTGCACCTGGCCACCGGCTCCTACGACCACGGCCAGCGCGCGAAGACGCTGTGGAACGTCTCGCGCGTGTTCACGCTGCTGGCGCTCAACATCCTGATCTGGGGCCATGTGATCGTCGGCCTGTGGCAGATCTGGTTCCATTGACGGTGCGCGAAAGCCGGCTGCGGCTTGCGCCTGCGGCGGCGCCGCTGCCGAGCGTGGCCTTCCTGTTCCCGCGGCTGTGCCCTTATGCTGCGTTGAGTCAGGAAGCCCACCGGGGAGAACCACGATGCGATTGACCTTCGTCGGTGCCGCGCAGGAGGTCACGGGTTCATGCGTGCTCGTCGAGAGCGAGGGGCTGCGCTTCCTCGTCGATTGCGGCATGTTCCAGGGTGGCAAGGACGCGCACGCGCGCAACCTGCAGGCCTGGCCCTTCGATCCGCGCGAGATCGACTTCGTGCTGCTGACGCACGCGCACATCGACCACAGCGGCCTGCTGCCGCGGCTCGCGGCGCTGGGTTTTCGCGGGCCGATCCACACGACGCGCACCACCGCCGACCTGCTGCCGGTGATGCTTGCCGACAGCGCGCACATCCAGGAGGTGACCTGGACGCGCGCGCAGCGCGAGCAGGCCAGGCGCAGACGCAGCGGCCAGGCGCCGGCGCCGCTGCTCTACACGGTCGCGCAGGCCGAGGCCTGCGTCGAACAGGTGCGCGGCATCGCCTACGACACCGAGCTGCGTCCGCACGAGGCCGTGCGCTGCGTCTTCCGCGACGCCGGGCACATCGTTGGCTCGGCGATCATCGAAGTCTGGCTCAGCGAGCGCGGGCGCACGCGCAAGCTGGTGTTCTCGGGCGACCTTGGCCCCCCCGGGCGCCCGGTGGTGCGCGACCCGACGCCGATCGCCGAGGCCGACGTGCTGCTGGTCGAATCGACCTACGGCAACCGGCTGCACCGGCGCCTGGACGCGACCATCGACGAGCTCGTCGAAGTCATCGAGGAGACGCTGCGCCGGCGCCAGGGCAACATCATCATCCCCGCCTTCGCGCTCGGCCGCACGCAGGAGCTGCTGATGCTGCTCGTGCGCCTGCGCCGGCAGGGCCGATTGCCGCCGCTGCAGGTCTTCGTCGACTCGCCGATGGCCGGCAAGGTGACCGAGATCACCGCGCACCACCCGGAGGTGCTCGACGACGAGTCGCGCGCCTACCTCGCACCGGGCCGGCCGACGGCCGACGGCCTGAAGCTGACCTTCACGCGGACGGTGGACGAATCGGTCGCGCTCAACCGCGTCAAGGCCGGCGCGATCATCGTCGCGGCCAGCGGCATGTGCGATGCGGGGCGCATCCAGCACCACCTGCGCCATCACCTCGGGCGGCCCGAGTGCGCGATCGTGATCATCGGCTTCCAGGCCGAGGGCACGCTCGGCCGGCGGCTGGTCGACGGCGTCAAGCGCGTGCGCCTCTTCGGCGAGGACATCCGCGTGCGCGCCCGCATCCACACCATCGGCGGCCTCTCGGCGCACGCCGACCGCGACGACCTGCTGCACTGGCTGCGCGGTTTCGAGCGCCCGCCGGGACACTGCTTCGTCGTGCACGGGGAGGCGCAGACCGCGCAGGGCTTCGCGCAGACGGTGCGCGAGGAACTGGGCTGGCCGGCGCAGGCGCCCGCGCCGGGCCAGACGGTCGAGATCGACTGAAGCCCGCGGACAGACTCAGCCCGTCATCACCGCCTTCTCTTCGGCGCGCACCTTGCGCACCGTCGGCGCCGGACGCGGATGGCGCGCGGGATCCCAGCGGTGCAGCAGCTCGGCCTCGCGCGCTCGCGCGAGCGCCAGGTTCGCGAGCTTGACGTGGCCGTAGCCGCGCACCATCTGCGGCACCTCGGCGATCGCCTTGGCCAGCCCCAGGCGCTCGATCGTCAGGCCCTGCAGCAGCTCGTCGATGCGGGCCTCGAAGTCGCCGATCAGCTGGCGTTCGAGCCGCCGTTCCCCGGTGTGGCCGAAGGGATCGAGGACGCTGCCGCGCAGCACCTTGCCGCGCGCGAGGATCTTCAGCATCGGCATCAGCCAGGGGCCGAAGCTCATCTTGCGCGGCGGCTGGCCGTTGCGCGGGCGCGCCAGCAGCGGCGGCGCCATGTGGAAGCGCAGCTCGAGCCGGCCCTCGAACTGGTCGTTCAGCGCACGCGCGAAGCTGCCGTCGGTGTACAGCCGCGCGACCTCGTACTCGTCCTTGTAGCTCATCAGCTTGAGCAGGCTGCGGGCGACCGCCTTGCTCAGCGGCAGCTCCGCGTCGCCGACGAGCGCGCGCTCGCGCTCCTGCACGCGCTGCATCGTGCGCGCGTAGCGCGCGGCCCAGGCGCGGTTCTGCCAGGCGCTCAGGTGCGCATCGGCGCGCGCGAGCAGCGTGGCCAGGTCCTCCTCGGCCTCTTCGTCCGGCACCGCGCCGGGCTCGCGCAGCGCGGCCAGCGCCTGCGGCTGCGCGGCGGCCAGGCGGCCGAGCGAGAACGCGAGCTGGTTGGTCGCGACCGCCACGCCGTTGAGCTCGATCGCGCGCCGCAGCGCCGCCAGGCCCACCGGGACGAGCCCGCGCTGCCAGGCGTAGCCGAGCGCCACGATGTTCGCGGTGATCGTGTCGCCGAGGAAGTCCAGCGCCAGCGCCTGCGCGTCGAAGGTCTGCACGCGCTCGCGCCCGACCGCGAACTGCAGCTTGGCCAGCAGCGCCGGCATGTGCAGCTCGGCATCGGGGTTGCGCACGCTCTCGGCCACCGGCGTCGGGTGGCTGTTGGCGAGCACGCGCGTGCGCCCGCGGCTCATCGTCTGCAGCGCCTCGGGGGCGGCGGCGACGACGAGGTCGCAGGCGAGCACCGCGTCGCACTGCTGCGCGTCGATGCGCACCTGGTTGAGCATCTCGCGCTCGCGCGCGACGCGCACGAAGGAGAGCACGGCGCCGCCCTTCTGCGCGAAGCCCATGAAGTCGAGCACGCTGGCGTGCAGGCCCTCGAGGTGTGCGGCCATCGTGATCAGCGCGCCGACGGTGACGACGCCGGTGCCGCCGACGCCGGTGACGAGCAGGTCGTAGGGGCCGGGCCCTTCGTCCAGGTCGGGCAGCGGCAGCGCCTGCACGCGTTGCAGGAAGGCGTCGCGCTGCGTGTCGAGGATGCCCGAGTGCTTGCGCGGCTGGGCGCCGGTGACGGTGACGAAGCTCGGGCAGAAGCCGTCGATGCAGCGGTAGTCCTTGTTGCACGCGCTCTGGTCGATGCGGCGCTTGCGGCCGAGCGGCGTCTCGTGCGGCAGCACCGCGACGCAGTTGCTCTGCACGCCGCAGTCGCCGCAGCCGTCGCAGACGGCCTCGTTGATGAACACGCGCTTGGGCGGATCGGCCATCTCGCCCTTCTTGCGGCGGCGGCGCTTCTCCGCGGCGCAGGTCTGCTCGTAGATCAGCACCGTGACGCCGGGTGTGGCGCGCAGCCGGCGCTGCACCTCGTCGAGCGCGTGCCGATCGTGGAACTCGGTGCCGGCAGGAAAGCGCCCCTTGATCGCCGCGTACTTGCCGATGTCGTCGCTGAGCACGACGATCGTCTTCACGCCCTCGCTCTCGACCTGGCGCGCGATCGCATCGACGCTGGTGCCGCCGTCCACCGGCTGGCCGCCGGTCATCGCGACGGCGTCGTTGTAGAGGATCTTGTAGGTGATCGTCGCCTTGGCCGCGACCGCCTGGCGGATCGCCAGATAGCCGCTGTGGAAGTAGGTGCCGTCGCCGAGGTTCTGGAAGATGTGCGGCGTCTTCGAGAACATCGCCTGGGAGACCCAGTCGACGCCTTCGCCGCCCATCTGGATCAAGCCGGTGGTGTTGCGGTCCATCCAGGTCGCCATCACGTGGCAGCCGATGCCGGCGTGCGCCTGCGAGCCCTCGGGCACGACGGTGCTCGTGTTGTGCGGGCAGCCGGCGCAGAAATAGGGCTGGCGCCGCACGGTGTCGGCGATGTTGGAGAGCAGCTCGGGGACGGTGAAGTCGCGCACATGCTCGTGGCGATCGAGCGCCGGGTCGTGCCGCGCGAGCCAGTCGGCGACGATCTCGATCAGCCGCGAGGGCCGCAGCTCGCCGATCGCGCTGACCAGCGGCCGGCCCTCGGCGTCGTGCTTGCCGACGATGCGCGGGCGCGTCGCCTCGTTGTAGAAGAGCGCGCGCAGCTGCGCCTCGACGAGGCCCGCCTTCTCCTCGACGACGAGGATCTCCTGCAGCCCGTCGGCGAATTCGTGCAGCGATTCGGACTCGATCGGCCAGACGAGCCCGAGCTTGCGCACGCGCACGCCGGCGGCCTGCAGTTCCGCGGGCGTGATCGCCAGGCGCCGCAGCACCTCCATCAGGTCATGATGCGCCTTGCCGGCGGTGAGGATGCCCACGCGCGCGCCGGGGCTCGCGATGACGTCGCGGTCGATCGTGTTGATGCGCGAGAACGCGGCCACCGCCTCGCGCTTGGCGGCCAGCCGCGTCTCGATGCCCAGCGACGGCAGGTCGGGCGCCCGGTGGTGCAGCCCGCCCTCGGGCGGCCGGTAGCCGGTCGCGGCGTCGACCGTCGCCGCATCGGCCCAGGCGGCACGGCGCGCGAGGATCAGGTTCAGGTCCACGGTCGCGCTGCTCTCGACGACTTCCGAGGGCGCCGCGAGCCCGACCCAGGTGCCGCTGTAGCGGCTGAGCGCGTAGCCGTAGAGCCCGAACTCGATCAGGTCCGAGACGTCGGCCGGCGCCAGCACCGGCATTCCCCAGGCGGCGAAGACCGCGTCGCTCTGGTGCGGCATCGAGCTCGAGACGCAGCCGTGGTCGTCGCCGGCGACGGCGACCACGCCGCCGTGCGGCGAGCTGCCGTAGGCATTGCCATGGTGCAGCGCGTCGGCGGCGCGATCGACCCCCGGGCCCTTGCCGTACCACATCGCGAACACGCCGTCGCAGCGGCGCTCGGGGTCGCCCTCGACGCGCTGGGTGCCGAGCACCGCGGTCGCCGCGAGTTCCTCGTTGACCGCGGGCAGGAAGCGGATCCCGGCCCGGGTGAAGCGCTCGCCGGCCTTCCACACCTGCTGGTCGACGGCTCCCAGCGGCGAGCCGCGGTAGCCGGAGAGGAAGCCCTGCGTCGCCAGGCCCGCGGCCTCGTCGGCGCGGCGCTGCATCAGCAGCACGCGCAGCAGCGCCTGCGTGCCGGTGATGAAGATGGAACCCTGCTCGGCCCAGAGGCTGTCGCTGAGCTGGTAGTCGGGACGCACGAGCGGTCGATCGGACATGGCGTGCCTCTCTCCTTCGGGTGGCGGGCGCAAAGGCGTTCGTGAGCGCTGCAGCGTAGACCGTCCGAACGAGCAAAACCTGCTCATTTACCCCTGCTGGCGCTAAAGTCCGAGCAAAACCTTCTCGGTTCCGGCGATGAGCGCGCAAGACGAACTCGACCCCTACAGCTGCAGCCTGCTGCGCGAGCTGATGCGCGATTCGAGCCAGACGGTGCAGGAGCTGTCCGACGCGGTGGGGCTCTCGCCCAGCCCCTGCTGGAAGCGGATCAAGGCGATGGAGGAGCGCGGCGTGATCCAGGGCTACACCGCGCGCGTCGACCCCGAGCGCGTGGGCCTGGGGCTGCGGGTGATCGTCGAGGCCAACCTCGCGCGCCACCACGAGGACCAGGTGCGCAGCTTCGAGGACCAGATCGCCGCGATCCCCGAGATCGTGCAGTGCCTGAGCACGACCGGCGAGAGCGACTACGTGATGACGGTGATGGTCGCCGACATCAAGTGCTTCGAGCGCTTCCTGCACGGCACGCTGCTGCGCCTGCCCGGGATCACGCATGTGCGCTCGCGCATCGTGCTGCGTGAGCTCAAGGCGCAAGGGCAGCTGCCGCTGCCCGCCAGTGCGGCCGAGCCCTCGCGCACGCGCCGCGGCTGAGCACCGCGGGCCGGCTTCAGCCGCCGGCGGCCTTGGCCTTGTGCCCCGACTGCTGCAGCAGCGCGAGGACGCGCTCGCGGTGGTCGCCCTGGATCTCGAGCGTGCCGTCCTTGACCGTGCCACCGCTGCCGCAGGCACTGCGCAGCCGCTTGCCCAGCGCCTGCAGCTCGGCCTCGGGCAGCGCCAGCCCGCGCACGACGGTGACGGTCTTGCCGCCGCGGCCCGAGCGCTCGCGGCTCACGCGTACGACGCCGCTGCCGGCCGGCGGGCTCGCCGCCGACTTGCGGCAGGCGCATGCGGCGACGGGCTGGCCGCAGCCCGGGCAGATCCGGCCATGCTCGGTGCTGTAGACGAGGCGGGTGTTCATGCGGCCAGCCTCCGTGCCGGGCAGCGCCGGCGGCAAGCAGGGATAATTGGATCAAACCTGCCCGCGATGGTAGCGGTGTGCGGGGAATCAAGCAGAGAGGAACACCATGATCGAACTGACTGTTGCCCAGAAGGAAAAGCTCGTCGGCGAACTCCGCCAGGTTGTCGCCGATGCCGAGGAACTGCTCAAGGCCACGGCCGATGACGCCAGCGAGGGCGTGGCCAGCCTGCGCGCGCGTCTGCAGCAGCGCATGAGCGACGCCCGTGTGCGGCTGATGGATCTGCAGGCCAGCGCCACCGACAAGGCCCGCGCCGCCGGGCACGCGGCCGACGATTTCGTCCACCAGCGCCCGTGGAGCGCGGTGGCGATGGGCGCCGGCGTCGGGCTGATCGTCGGCCTGCTGATCGGCCGCCGCTAAGCCTTCATCGTCCCGATGACCGAGCCTGCCGCGGGCCGCGGCCTGCTGCGATCGGTGCGCCGGCTGGCCGACACGGCGCTGGACACGGCGCAGGTCCGCCTGGCGCTGCTGGGCACCGAGCTCGAGCAGGAGAAGCAGCGCATCTTCGATGCGCTGCTGCGTGCCGCGATCGGACTGCTCGTGCTCGGGCTGGCCTTGCTGCTGGCGATCGGCTTCCTGCTCTTGATGTTGCAGGAGGCGTACCGGCTGCCGGCGCTGGGCGTGCTCACGCTGCTCTTCGGCGTGCTGGCCTACCGGCTGCTGAAAGGCGCGACGCGATCGCTGAGCAGCAGCGACGAGGGCCCCTTCGCTCTCAGCCTGGCCGAGCTGCGGCGTGACCGGGAGCGCATCGGCGCGCGTCGCGAGCGCGACCCCGGATCGGTGTCGTGAACCTGCCCAGCCCGGCCGAGAAGCTGTCTCGGCGGCAGGCGGTGTTGCTGCGCCAGCAGGCGCTGCTTGCACGCAGCGCGGCGCTGCGCGAGGAACTGGCGCTGCAGCTGCAGCCGCTCGAACCGCCGCTCGTGCTCGCCGGGCGGGTGCAGGAGGCCTGGCAATGGCTGCGCGCCCGGCCGGAAGTGCCGCTGGCCATCGCCGTCGGCCTGCTGCTGGTGCGCCCGCGGCGTGCCCTGCGCTGGAGCAGGGCCCTGTGGCGCGGCTGGCGGCGCTGGCGACGGCTGCAGTACTGGCTGCAGGCCTGAAGGCTCGCGCGCCTGCGCTCAGCGCCGCGCGAAGCGCGCCGGATCCATCCGCGCCGGATCGACACCCTGGGCGCGCAGATCCTCGGGCAGCGGCTGCCCGAGCAGCAGGCTGGCGGCGAGGCGGGACGTCGCCGCCGAGCTCTGGATGCCCCATCCTCCCTGGCCGGCGAGCCAGAAGAAGCTGCGCTCACGCGCATCGAAGCCGATCGCCATTTCGTCGTCCGGCGTGAAGCTGCGCAAGCCCGCCCAGGTCCGGCGCGGACGGCGGATCGACAGCGTCGTGTCGCGCTGGATCGCGTCGATCGCAAGCGCGATGTCCAGCTCCTCGGGCTGCACGTCGTGCGGCGGCACCGGGTCGGCGTTGGCCGGCGAGCCGATGAGCTGCCCGGCGTCGGGCTTGACGTACCAGTCGTCGCCGATCCCCGAGACCGTGGGCCAGCCGCGTGCGTCGACACCATCGGGTGCGTCGAAGGCCAGCGCGCTGCGGCGCTTGGGCTGGATCGACAGCGGCGCAACGCCGCAGCGCCGGGCGACCTCGTCGGCCCAGGCGCCGGCGGCGTCGACGATCACCCGCGCCTGCAGCTCGCGCCCGTCCTCGAGGCGCAAGCGCCAGCCCGGGTCGATCCGCTCGGCGCTCGCCAGGCGGGCACCGAGCCAGTGGGTGGCGCCGGCACGCCGGGCGCCGCGCAGGAAACCCTGGTGCAGCGCGTCGACGTCGACGTCCATCGCCTGCGGCTCCCAGACGGCGCCGACCAGACCTTCTCGACGAAGCACCGGGACGAGCGCGAACGTCGCCGCCGCGTCCAGGCGCTGCACCGCGACGCCGGTGGCCTGCAGCTCGGCAAGCAGCTTCTCGAGCCGGGCTTCCTGGCCCTGCCAGGCGGCGTAGAGCGCACCGCGCGGGTGCACCAGCGGCAGCGTCGTGAAGCCCTCGGGCGGCGAGACCAGGAACCCGCGGCTGGCACGGGTAAGCGCGCGCGCCTGCGCCGGCCCGTAGCTCTCCATGAACATCGCGGCGCTGCGCCCGGTGCTGTGCATGCCGGCCTGTTCCTCGGCCTCGAGCACGAGCACCGACGAGTGCGGCGCAAGGGCGAAGGCCAGCGACGCGCCGGCAATGCCGGCGCCGACGATGACGTGGTCGTGGACGGCGTTCATGGCGGTGGCGCGCGCATCATCGCGCGCCCCGCATCTTACGAGGACGCGCGCATCAGCGTGCTCTTGCCGAACAGGCTCTCGACCAGGTCGACGGCCAGCATCGCAGTCTTGTTGCGCAGGTCCAGCGCCGGGTTGAGCTCGACGATGTCCAGGCTGCCCAGCCGGCCGCTGTCGGCAATCATCTCCATGCACAGCTGCGCCTCGCGGTAGGTCGGGCCGCCGGGCACGGTGGTCGCGACACCCGGGGCGATCTCGGGGTCGAGGAAGTCGACGTCGAAGCTCAGGTGCAGGTGCGTGTTCGCGTCCAGCGTCGCCAGCGCCAGCTCCATCGTGTGGCGCATGCCCATCTCGTCGATGTAGCGCATGTCGAAGACCTCGAGCCCGAGCTCGTGCACGAAGCGCTTCTCGAGCGGGTCGACGCTGCGCACGCCGATCAGCCGCACCTGCTTGGGGCCGAGCACCGGGGCACGGTCGGCGAGCGCGAGCAAATCCTGCGGGCCGTGCCCGCACAGGCAGGCCAGCGGCATGCCGTGCAGGTTGCCGCTCGGGGTGATCGCCCGCGTGTTGAAGTCGGCGTGCGCATCGAGCCAGAGCACGCGCAGGCGCCTGCCGGTCTCGCGGCAGTGCCGCGCGACCGCGGCGATGCTGCCGAAAGCCAGGCTGTGGTCGCCGCCCAGCAGGATCGGCAGCCGCGCGCCGCGCAGCTCGGCGAGCACGGCGTCGTGCACGGCGCGGTTCCAGGCGGCGACCTCGGGCAGGTGACGGTAGCCGTCGACCGCCGGCTGCCAGGGGTTGGCGGGCCCGGCGAGGTTGCCGCGGTCGACGACGTCCACGCCGTGCGACTGCAGCGCGGCCTGCAGCCCGACCACGCGCAGGGCCTCGGGCCCCATGCCGGCGCCGCGGGCGCTGGCGCCGACGTCGGTCGGCGCACCGATCAGGCTCACTGCGCGCACGATCGCGGCCCCCGCCTCAGGTGTCGTCGGCGAACTCGCCGGTCTGCGTCGGCGGCAGGTCGAAGCCGTAGTGCGCAGCGAGCACGTCCCAGGCTTCCTGGGCGGTCTCGACGTAGTGGAAGAGGCCCAGATCCTCGGCGGCGATCATCCCGGTGTCGACGAGCTGCTGGAAGTTGATCAGCGACTGCCAGTAGTCGCGTCCGAAGAGCATGATCGGCCGGCGGCGGCTCTTGCCGGTCTGCACCAGCGTCATCGTCTCGAAGAGCTCGTCGAGCGTGCCGAAGCCGCCGGGGAAGCAGACCAGCGCGATGCTGCGCATCACGAAGTGCATCTTGCGCAGCGCGAAGTAGTGGAACTGGAAGCACAGCTGCGGCGTGATGTAGGCGTTGGGCACCTGCTCGTGCGGCAGCACGATGTTCAGCCCGATGCTGCGCCCGCCGACCTCGTGCGCGCCGCGGTTGCCGGCCTCCATGATCCCGGGGCCGCCGCCGGTGACGACGTAGACGGGCGTGTCGAGCTGGCGCGAGCGCGTCGTCACGATCGCGGCGAAGCGCCGCGCCTCGTCGTAATAGCGGCTCATCACGACCGCGTTCTCGGCGCGGCGGATCGCGGCGGCGTCACCGCCGGCGCGCGCCTGCACCAGACGCTCGCGCGCGACCTCGGGCGCGACGATGCGCGCGCTGCCGTAGATCACGACGGTGGCGTCGATCCCCATCTCCTGCTGCACCATCTCGGGCTTGAGCAGCTCGAGCTGCATGCGTACCGGCCGCAGTTCCTCGCGCAGCAGGAAGTCGACGTCGGTGAAGGCCAGGCGGTAGCTGCTCTCCGGGCCGTCGTAGCGGCCCAGGGGCATCGGCTGGCGCGCCTCCTGCTGCGCGCTCGGGAAGTTGCGCGCGGCCAGCTTGCCGGTGGGGCGGGGATCGTTCATGCGGTCCGGGCCCGCGCGACCGACGCCGTCTCGGCGTGGGTGCTGCCGCAGACGCTGCACTGCGGCCGCCGCACCAGGCGCACGGTGTCGATCTCCATCGTGCGTGCATCCAGCATCAGCAGCCGGCCGGCAAGCGTCTGGCCGCATCCGGCCAGCAGCTTCAGCGCCTCGGCCGCCTGCATGCAACCGATGATGCCCACGAGCGGAGCGAACACGCCCATCGTCGCGCAGGCGACCTCCTCGATCCGGGCCTCGGACGGGAAGATGCAGGCGTAGCAGGGTGTGCCTTCCTCGCGCAGGTCGTAGACGCCGAGCTGCCCGTCGAAGCCGATCGCCGCGCCGCTGACCAGCGGCTTGCGATGGTGCACGCAGGCGGCGTTGACGAGCTGGCGCGTGGCGTAGTTGTCGCAGCAATCGAGTACGAGGTCGACCTCGGCGACGAGCGTGTCGAGCAGTGCGGCGTCGGCCCGAAGGCACAGGGCCCGAAGCTGCGGATCGGGGTTGCGGGCGCGCACTGCGTGCGCGGCCGAATCGACCTTGGGCAGGCCGATGCGCGAGCGGTCGTGCGCGATCTGGCGCTGCAGGTTCGTCGCGTCGACGATGTCGTCATCGACCAGCGTGATGCGGCCGACGCCCGCCGTGCCCAGGTACAGCAGCACCGGCGAGCCCAGCCCGCCGGCGCCGATCACGAGCACATGGCTGTCGAGCAGGCGCTGCTGCCCATCGACGCCGATGTCCTCGAGCAGCAGGTGGCGCGAGTAGCGCAGGAGCTGGTCGTCGTTCACGCAGCGGTTCGGGCAGCGTGCAGCGCCGGCTTCAGTTCGCCGCTTCGGCCTTGCGCTCGCTGGCGGTCTTGCTGGCCAGCACCGGCTCGCCGCGCAGGCGGTTGAGTGCCTGCTGCAGCGGGAAGTCCTCGGCGCTGCCGAACTCCGGCAGCGGCTTGGGCGGCTCCTTGGCCTTGGCCTGCTGTTCCTCGAGCTTCTTCAGCGCTTCCTCGCGTGCCTTCTCGCGCCCCGGGTCCTTGACCTCGTCGTTGCCCTGCAGGTGCTTGTCGAGGTCGGCCTCGCGCATGCGCAGTGCCGCGTAGACGTTGCCCTCGGCGGTTTCGTCGAGCCAGACGTCCGGGATCACCCCGGTCGCCTGGATGCTGCGGCCGCTGGGCGTGTAGTAGCGCGCCGTCGTGATCTTCAATGCCGTATCCGGGCTCAGGCGCCGCTCGGTCTGCACCGAGCCCTTGCCGAAGGTCTGCGCCCCCATGATCACAGCACGCTTGTGATCCTGCAGCGCGCCGGCGACGATTTCGCTGGCCGAGGCCGAGCCCTCGTTGACCAGCACGACCAGCGGCACCGTCTTGATCGCCGCGGGCAGGCGCTTGAGCGGGTCGCTGCCGCCGCGGCGCAGGTAGTACTCGGGCGAGGCCTTGAAGGTCGCGCGCGACTCGGGCACCTGGCCGTTGGTGCTCACCACCGTGACGTTCGGCGGCAGGAAGGCCGCCGAGAGCCCGACCGCCCCGTCGAGCAGGCCGCCCGGGTCGTTGCGCAGGTCGAGAACCAGCCCCTTGAGGTTCGGATCCTGCTGGTAGAGCTCGCCGACCTTGCGCACGAAGTCGTCCAGCGTGCGTTCCTGGAACTGGCTCACGCGCACCCAGCCGTAGCCGGGTTCGACCATCTTCGCCCGCACGCTCTGCATGCGGATCTCCTCGCGGATGATGGTCACCGGGAAGCTGCGGTTCTCGCTCTTGCGGAAGACGGTCAGCAGCACCTTGGTGTTGGCCTCGCCGCGCATGCGCTTGACGGCCTGGTCCACGGTGAGCCCCTTGACCGCGGTGTCGTCGATGCGCGTGATCAGGTCGCCGGACTTGAGCCCGGCCCGGAACGCCGGCGAGCCCTCGATCGGCGAGACGACCTTGACCAGGCCGTCCTCCATCGTCATCTCGATGCCGATGCCGACGAACTTGCCGCCGATGCTCTCGCGGAATTCCTTGTACGACTTCTTGTCGAAGTAGGCCGAGTGCGGGTCCAGCCCCGAGACCATGCCAGCGATCGCATCGTTGATGAGCTTCTTCTCGTCGACCGGCTCGACGTAGTCGGTCTTGATGATCTCGAAGACGTTGGCGAGCTGCCGCAACTCGGCCACCGGAATCGGTGACAGGGGCCCGTGTGCCGCCGCCTGCAACTGCAGGGTGGTGAGGGCACCGGCCACGCCTCCGGCCAGCAGCAGGCCCGCGACTCTCAGTTTGGCACTCATCTGCGATGCGACTCCACGCCAGCGACGGATTTAGGCCGATCCAGTATAGGGCGGCGTCTGCGTCGGAGTGCCCGGCTGCGGGAAAGTTTCACCCCCGAGGGCGGTGTTTTGGCGCAGACCGCCGGCTTGCGACGGATCCGCGGCGGGTCCCGCTCTCAGGCCGGCGCGCGCGGGAAGGTGACGACGTGGTCGACGTCGGGGCGGATGCCGATCCACTCGCCGACCTGGTGGTTGTGGTGACTCGGCACGTGCGCCATCACCTGTTCGCCGCTGGGCAGGCGCAGCGTGTAGAGGAACTCCGAGCCGCGGAAGGCCTTGCGTTCGATGCGCGCCTTCACCGGGGCGTGGTCGTCGTGCACGATGTCGTCCGCGCGCAGCAGCAGGTCGCACTCCCCCCCCGGGTAGGCGTCGGGCAGCGGGCACTCATGCATGTCGGTGAGGTCGCCGAAGGGCGTGTGCAGCACCGGCGCCGGGCCGACGCGCTCGATGCGCGCCGGCGTGAACACGCCGTGGCCGATGAACTGCGCAACGAAGCGGCTGGCCGGACGGTGGTAGAGGTGATAGGGCGAGTCCCATTGCTCGAGCTGGCCGCCCTGCATCACGCCGACGAGGTCGCCGAGTGCGAAGGCCTCGAGCTGGTCGTGGGTGACGAAGAGCGCCGTTGTGCCGCTGTCCTTGAGGATCGCGCGCACCTCCTGCGCGAGCCTCTCGCGCAGGTCGACGTCCAGGCTCGAGAAGGGTTCGTCCAGCAGCAGCAGACCGGGCTCGGGCGCGAGCGCCCGCGCCAGGGCCACCCGCTGCTGCTGCCCGCCCGAGAGCTGGTGCGGTGCGCGGCGGGCCGCGTAGCCGAGCCCGACGAGGTCGAGCATCTGCTGAACACGCTGCGCACGCTCGGCGCGCGGGAGCTGCTGCAACCCGAATCCGACGTTGTCGGCCACGCTCAGGTGCGGAAAGAGCGCGTAGTCCTGGAACACCATGCCGATGCGCCGCGCCTCGGGGCTCAGGTGGATGCCGGCTTTCGCGTCGCTGAGCACCACGCCGTCCATGCGGATGGTCCCGGTCTCGATCGGCTCGAGCCCGGCCACCGCGCGCAGCAGCGTCGTCTTGCCGCAGCCCGAGGGGCCGATCAGGACGCCGATCTGGCCCTGCGGCAGCGCCAGGCTGACGTTCTCGACCGCGGCGCGGCCACCCTTGCCGCGGGTGTATCGGACCGACACGCCTTCGAGCTGGAGGAACATGGGCTCGATGATAATTCCAGGATCTGAATGATGATCGTTCTCATCCTTGATCGAGCTCAGATGATGAGCCTCGCGGAACCATGCGTCTGTTGCTGACGCTGCTGTGCCTGGCGCTGGCGCTGCCGGTGCTGGGCGTGCTCGGATCGTGGTTCGTCGCCGATGCCGGCGCCTGGCAGATCCTCCTGCACCAGGCGCGAACGGTGCTGCCGGACTACACGCTGCAGTCCCTGCTGCTGAGCACCGGGGTTGCCGTCGGCGTGGTCCTGGTGGGTGCAGGCGCCGCCGCGGCGGTGAGCCTGTTCGAGTTCCCGGGGCGGCGCAGCTTCGAGTGGGCGCTGCTGCTGCCGCTGGCGATGCCGGCCTACGTGCTCGCCTATGCCTGGACCGATGCGCTGCAGTACAGCAGCCCGCTGCAGGAGGGGCTGCGCAAGCTGCTGGGCGTGCGCGGCGCGCTCTGGCCGGACATCCGCAGCCTCTGGGGCGCCGTGCTGCTCTTCGTGCTCTGCCTTTATCCGTACGTTTACCTGCTGGCGCGCACGGCGCTCGGCGAACGCGCGGTACAGCTGCTCGAGGCTGCGCGGCTGCTCGGCGCCGGGCCGCGGCGGCGCATCCTCGAGGTGGCGCTGCCGCTGGCGCGCCCGGCGATCGCCGCCGGCGTCGCACTGGCGCTGATGGAGACGCTCGCCGACTATGGCGTGAGCGCGTATTTCGGGCTCTCGACCTTCAGCGCCGGCATCTACAAGGCCTGGCTGGTGATGAACGACGGTGTCGCCGCGGCGCAGCTCGCATCGGCGCTGCTGCTGGTGGTCGGGCTGCTGCTGGCGATGGAGCGCGCAGCGCAGCGACGGCTGCGTTTCTCGGCCAGCCGCAGTGGCGCGATGCACAGCGCCGACGCGCGCCCGCTGCGCCTGCGCGGGCGCGCAGCCGTGCTGGCCTGGCTGCTGTGCGCGCTGCCGGTGGTGCTGGGATTCGTGCTCCCGGTGGCATGGCTGGCGTGGATGCTGTGGCAGGAGGCTCACAACGCCGAGTTCGGCCTGCCGCTGGCGCGCTTCGCGCAGTGGTCCTGGTCGACGCTGCGCCTGGGCCTGCTGGCAGCGGTGCTGGCGAGCACGCTGGCGCTGGCGGTCTCGTTCATCCTGCGCCGCGGCGGGGGACGCGCGCTTTCCGCGGCTGCGCGGGTGCTCGCGCTCGGATACGCGATGCCCGGCGCGGTGCTGGCCGTCGGGATCCTGATCCCCGTCGGCTGGGTGCAGCAGCGCTGGCCCGAGGCGCCGCTGGCCTCGCTCGTCACCGGCACGATCTTCGGGCTGATGTACGCCTATCTGGCACGCTTCTCGTCGGTGGCGATGCAGTCGGTGGAATCGGGCTACGCGCGCGTCCCGATTTCGGTCGACGAGACCGCGCGCATGCTCGGCGCCGGCCCGTGGCGCGTGCTGCTGCGACTGCACGCCCCGCTGCTGCGGCGCTCGGCGCTGGCCGCGATGCTGCTGGTGCTGGTCGACACGATGAAGGAGCTGCCGGCCACGCTGGTGCTTCGACCCTTCGGCAGCGACACGCTCGCGGTCGTCGCCTTCAACTTCGCGCGCGACGAGCGCCTGGGTGAGGCGGCGCTGCCCTCACTGGCGATCGTCCTCGTCGGCCTGATCCCGGTGATCATGCTCTCGCGTGCCTTGCGCAGCAGCGCCGAGCAGGCGGGTGCTGTGGCCCCCCCGGCAGG